>ENA-ORNF01000369-ORNF01000369.1-human-gut-metagenome-genome-assembly--contig:-NODE-369-length-47270-cov-9.826517_pt1 | contig 47270 bp, 36 predicted proteins | sample MGYA00242110_ERZ509012 | MGnify/ENA primary metagenome ERZ509012 (study PRJEB26280, sample SAMEA2338714) | human gut metagenome | biome: human gut; feature: human-associated habitat; material: faeces... | reverse complement strand
ACTGGGTCATCTTCATATGCCATTGTATTTTTTAGGGACATTTACTGAATATCCCTAATTCTTGCCAAACATAGCCATAATCTGCTTCAACCGCCTATAGTCTAACGACGACGCAAATTGTCATGCCATATATAAAACAGGTATCGCTGTTAAACTGAGCGTAATGCTTGGTTTAACAGCGATACTTGTTTTTAGCGTAAATAACCGCTGATATTGAGATCTTTATATCCTTGCAACAGGACGAATGGAATAGCCTCCCCAACGAAGATTACCGCCACCAACTGTTATTAAGTGTGCGTTGTTCAAAAAATACAATGGCTGTGCAGCTTAAGAATCGGAAGCGGGATAAAGCGAGCTCAAGTCAGTCTACGCATATAGCATAGCCAACGTGTAATCGTCTATATCAATCAATTTCTTGGCATATAATGATTCCAGCAACTCTTTAAAGCTATCTTCCGAATCTGCGCTTCTAAAAAGAGGCATGAGAACATCTTCGTTAAAATCGAAATGTTCCTTCTCTGCCATTTGAAGCAACTGCAGGTTCGTGGTTTGTTTCATCCTCACTTCCATAAGTTCGCTTTCAAACTCCGCACTCTTTGAGAGTTCGTACATCATAAGACAATAATGAGAAAGCGCATCGCTTGCGGCAAATACCACCGACGTATCGTCAAGGTGGAACACGCCCGAGCGAAAGCCTTCTTCCTCCAAAGGATCCTTGCAACTTACAAGGCGAGGCGGATTGCTAAAGTCGGCCAACCGTGTAAAGCTATGCTCCAGTAACCCTGTCTGCATGTTGTAATGGAATACCACGCTGTCGCCATACGTCATCCACCGGCATTGCCCCTGTTCCGTACTCCACGCAGCAGCGATTGTTGCGCACGAACCTTCGTTGTAGAACTTGTTAAGCAAGATGCCATCACCTTTCTTAGCCTGTTCTTCATGCTCATTATAGAACTCCTCCCAAATGCCGTCAACCCATTCGTCCAACTCTGTGAACGAACAAAGCGGAACATCCTTTGGCAGATGCTCTATCAGATACCGCGACCACTCGTCGGCATAGAGTCCGCAACCTCCAGCACCGTCCGACACGGCTATGCACTGTGGCGAACAGAACACGGCATCCTCATTAGGCGCATGGTCGTTTGGCTTTGCTATGCTTACACTTTTACTCATCTTCCTATTACAGGTTATTGTTTACGAACATACTAGACAGTGTTCCTATCTTCATCATCTTTACAAGACGCTCCATACCTGCGTTCACACCCATAGCATGATAACGTATATCAGGTTGCTTGTCGCCGAAAATAGCCCGTATCTGCTCGTTGTAGTTAAGCGGCAGCAAACTCGACATGCTATACAGTTTCTCACCGTAACCGTTTCTGTTCAGTTCGCCAATAGAAGCCGGGAAAACCACAGATTCTATATGTCCCGGCACTATGTGAATATTAAAAAGCAATACGTTGCCGTCATTTGTAAACATCGACTTCAACTGATTTGCCAGTTGCTGCATCTCGGCATCACTCACACCATTATATTCCCCATCGGTAATGTTTATGATTGTAGGCGGATAGCAGTCCTTATCATGATGCTGCTTCATCCAATTTTCCAGAAGTCCCTCAGCCCGCTTAAAAGCCTTGTCCATGTGAGTCCAATTTCCGTCGTGACGTGCTGTCATCCATTGCTTGGTCTCCACTTCCTTTACAGTAATACCCTTACGTGTGCGCACTTCCTCCTTAACCATCTTCTTCATGAACGGATTATTGCGTATCTCTTCGGGCGTAACAAAGTCTCTACCCTCAAGACATCCGTTCCAAGCGCTGTAAGCCTCCTTACCATATCCTATCACGGCAATATCAAAGTAACGGCGTGTTTCATTATGCTTTACACAACGCTCTACAAGCTCGTTTATCTGCGAGTTCACTATGCGTGCCACAGCTTCAGAAAGTGTCATCTCCTCACCATTGAACGTAGTGAAACGCCTCATTGACACACTTTGGTCAACAAGGAAGATAAATGCCGTAGGATGCTCACGGTCAACACGTGCGGTGTAGGCATTCTTACTTTGCATCTGCTGCGGCTGGCTCGGAATAGGAATACCGAAATTGGCTATATTGGTGATGTACTTCAACGGGATAAAGCTCTTTACCAATATCTCCGCCTGATAGAACGGTTGCTCGTCAATGCCAAGATCAAAATGATTATTAGCCTTTACCGTTTGGAAATGAATTTTCTTAAAATCGTTCAAGCCGCTTCCCACGTTCGCTCCGCTGCGTGTAGCGTTTCTATCAGCATAACGAGTGCTCTCATCATAAATAATCTCCGGATCTATCTCAAGAATAACAGGATTTGATATTCTTCCCTCGTTCATCGCCACAAACATCATGGGATGTTGGCGTGTAAAACTGATGCGTACATAATGCTCCAAACCATCGCGTTCATCGAGCGACCACGACAAAGAGCCTACGCCACCACCGCCCGGCTTAGGAATTGCAATACCACGCTCTTGGCAATCTTTCCAAGAATAAAGGCCACCGTTCTTAATGATATTCTCCAAGTTATCACGGTCTGTAAAGTGATACAACTTTTTGATATTATGCTGTTCCAGGAGTTTCTTGAACTGCTCCCAATTGTTTCTTTTATTCATAATGGCATCAGGTTTATATGGTTTAGAATAGCAACGACATTTGTTGCGCTTCCGTCTGTAGTTTCTTATCACTGAAAGGATACAGCCCCTCCGCGTATGCCTTTATCAGGAAGGCATGCGACAAAGGCGCATCCGGATTATCTATGTCGCAGTTTGTAGTATAATCAAGCAGCACGATAGTTCTCGTTTTGTTGGCTTCCCTTAACCGCTCTATAATACCCGCCACCTTGTTATCGAGTACCCACTTGTAGGCAGGCAGATAGATTTGCTTTCGCGCCTCTATATATCCTAACAGCTCTATGCCGTTCACGCCCTTGCGATGGCCGAGCGGCTTGCCAAATCGACGAACTGTACGCTTGATATTTTTCATCGTGTCATTGCCGAACATATTCACATCTACATCCGCCGACTCAAAGACTTTCAGTCCCTGCCATATTGCCTCAACGCACATGGCGGTATAGCCTTCGCTGAATGGTACGGGAATTCCACCGTGAGGATAGAACGGACTTAGCTTCACCAAGTCGTCTGTGGCTTGGCTTGTAACGTCAGCAATAACCGCATCAGGGTATTTCTTCAATATGTTTTCACGCTTCTTGCGCTTGGATTCAATTACTATCATTTTCAAAATCACCAAAAAAAATTTTTAAAAGGGTAAACAACTTTTTCGCCAAAACGTTGTTTAATTTCAGTTTCAATTTGTGTATTGAGGTTATCACAACCAGAAAAAGCACCTACTCCAATACTTGTTACACTATTAGGAATTGTAATACTTTCAAGAGATTCACAGTTGCCAAAAGCACTTTCACCTATACTTGTTACACTATTAGGAATGGTAACACTTTCAAGAGATTCACAATATTTAAAAGCACTTTCTCCTATACTTATTACACTATTAGGAATGGTGATACTTTCAACAGAGCACCACTCAAAAGCACTGTCACAAATTACTCTCACACCTTCTCTTATAACATATTTACCCTTTAAGTCTCGTGATGCCTTAAGCAATCTTTTCCAATCCTTACTATATTTTACACCAAACTCATCCTCTACGGCATTTGCTAAATCTTCTTCTGTAACCTCTGTACTCAACATTTCCTCTTCCTTTGGCCTCTGAACATCAAACAATCTAAAAGAGCACGTGGACAAATCCTTTTTAGCACTGGCTAACAGGAGCATAGACAAGAGAGTTCTTATTTCCTCATCTGCCAATAAACCTTGCAAAGCGGTTAAAACTTGACTCTTGCTTAAATCGAGATAATCATTAGCAGAGAAAAGAAGACGGTCGGAAGCACCGAATCTATAGAGAAAAGAAGACGGTCGGAAGCACCGAATCTATTAAATAGAGACGAATCAAGAGAAATGGCTTTTAGAGAAAGAGCTATTGTGGCCAAGGCGAAATCGTCGATGGTTTCATCGAAATCATCAATAGAACGTAGCGGATGCGAGAAATCCTTTGTACCGATAGTAGGTGACTTTTGGCCTTTCATTGCCGGAACAAACATTCCGTCGTAATCAACAAGGGTAAGCGTTCCATCACTACGCACGATAATGTTATCAGGCTTAATGTCGCCATGAGCGAACGGCTGTGAGCGAAGCCATGCCGCCATCTTGCAGAAACGATAGCAGAGCATAGACATGGCATAGCTGTCAGAATAGTTATTGGCGATATATGTCTCCATCGTCTCACCATCTATCCAATCCATAAGCAACACGGGGAATTCATCTTCTTCACAGTTGCAGTCTACAAACAATTCTTTCTCCAGATATCTTACCGACACAACATAAGGCGAGTCAACATACTCCAATTCATCGGCTATTTTACGATAAGCTTCTGCTCGTCCCTCCTGCTCCTCAGTGAAACATTTTAAGGCATAACGCTTACCCGTCTGCTCGTCCTTCATTTTGAACACAACGGCAAATGCGCCGCTACTACGATATGGTTCGCCATGGTCGTCAAGTACTGGTGACAGGTGAGCTAACTTATCAAGATTGTTCTGCGCATCCTGAATAGCTCTGACATATTCTGATATTAATGGGTATTGCATAGGCTTATTAATTAGTGCTAAACACTTTGTATAATCTATCTATCAAAAGTACGAATAGTTTTACACACCACAAAGACATTCACTATATTAAAAAAGAAAGCATCATAGTCGTAACTAACCAAGACATAACAAACACCAAGAAACACAAGCCATACGTCATGTACAATTCATTTACCCGCGTCAACAAAACATAAAAGCCTCATAAACACAAAACGCACAATATTTAGCATCCATAAATCGGCCTCAGAAGCCATTCTGGAGTGGATTGAAAAAACATTGCGATGTGCAAGTGGAAAGAATACGAATCGCAGCACTGCAATATGCGAATGGATAAGTGAATCATTGCGATGATCTGATTAAACCATCGCAATGATTTTTCAGGTTTTACAAGGTATAATTTCTGTATAATAAGATTACCGACGTAAATCCTCATTAAGATTTAGGGGTATTAAACAGTATGTTACCCCTAGGAGTAAGCACCTACTGCTTTACTTCAAAATCTTTTCAAGCCAAGGCATCACCCATTCTTTCTTGAAGTAATGGTTCTTGGGGTCTACATTGGCGTAATCGAAATAAGTAGCAAGGTCTACGCCTTCGGGAACCTTGTCTATCTGCTTACGGTCTTTGGGGTCGGCATACTTCTTATAATGATAGTATGTAAAGTTGTCGGGCTTTCCTGCTATCTTATATGCCTTACTAATCAGGTCGAAATCGCGGTCGATACCGCCTTCGGTGCATATTACGGGGCGCGGAGCTAATGCGGCTACCAAATCGGGGAAGTCGAATTGTGTAAGGAAGCCCGGAATGAGGTGCTCTATGGAATTAGGGAAATGACGCACTCCCTTGTCATCGGGCTTACTCATAACCAAAATTCGTTCGAGGGTACGGCATAAGAAATCATTGTAGACGAAGGCATAGATAGACGGATCTAATGCGCCAAGCACCATCAACGCTTCTGTTCCTAAAGAAAAGCCGCTTACTATAATTCGGTCTTTACGCACATAGTTCTGCGTTTTCATCCAGTTCAGTACATTCCAGTCCTGATAAGCTGTAAGTCCCAAGTAGCTCCATCCCTTTTCGAGCAGGAAGCGAGAGGTTACCAAATAATCGAAATGGCCGTTGTCTGAAAGTTCGGCGCAAGAGGGGTTATCTACCGCAACAGCTACCAATCCTTTCTTTACGTAATGCAGAGCCATAGCTCCCTTCTTTACGGGTTCTTTAGGCGACAGAGTCAACTCATAATCGCCTTCGTTCTCGCCAGCCAACCCTTCTTTGCTTCCACCGAATCCGGGGATGCAGAGCACTGCGGACACTTTATGCTTGGCATCTACTCCATCGGGTATCAGCACAAGGAAAGGCACTACACTACCCTGCTGCGGATACGACTCCCATTTCTCAACACGATAGCCGCCGCGCTGCACGGTCTTAACGCACACCGGAGCCTGCACTGCTGCCTGCTGAGGGAAACGCATCAACTCTTTCATAGTGTCACGAAGGCCGGATTGCCATTTCTTGAACTCGGCAGGCGTAAACGAGGGGTTAAAGGCATAAGCCGGCTGCACGTTTTTAAGCATGTACTGTACGGTTCCACGCGTGCTCAAGAACCGACCGTCCTGTCGGTTGGTAGTGATGCGCGAAGCGCTATCCTGACTGACTGTCTGTCCCGCTACGGGCAGTGCCAATAGCGTAGCAAACAAGAGGTTCGTTATTTTACTCATGATATAATTCTTTTCTTTAATCTATTTAAACCTTATCGGGCATTAGAGAACAAGCGCACTATCAAGTCGAAGTTAGAATCGCGGAACGATGCTTCCCACGGAGCTGAATCGGTCTGTTCATCTCGCACCTGAAGCATAGAGGCAGCCTTTTCGTTTTCTCCTTTATAAATAGCGGTGCACCACTGAGCGATACGGTTTTCGGGGAAGTCTTTACTCCAAGCAGATGCCATGCTATCGGCTTCTTGTGTCTTACCAAGTTCTCGCAAAGCTAATGCACTGAGCAGATTAGCCGACTCGAAATTAGAGCGAGACGATTTGTGCTGAACGATGGCAGCGAGCAAAGCGGATGCTTTCTCTTTATCGCCAAGTCCCGCAGCTGCTTTAGCTTCCAAATAATTCTCCAGGCGACTGTCAATCATATTGTCGTAAGGCTTTCCTACACCCAAATTCTCGGGCCACTCTTTAGATGCTTCTATGCTCTTAAAAGCTTGCTTATAGCTTTTTTGGTTCAGCTGCTCCATAGCTCTATACAGATTGGCTCCGCGATAAACGGCACGTCCGGCATAGGCTCCTTCGTTAGGCAATACCTGCATCTTACTAAGCAGAGATATACACTGCTGATATTGACCTGTCTCGCATAAAGCTTTGGCGTATTTCAAACCGATGTAGTAATTAGACGGATAGGTCTTCATGTATCTCTTTCCTACTTCAGCAGCTTTCTGCCACTGGCGATTTGAGACATACCAGTTAATCAAAGCGAATCCGGTACGCCATGACTTGCCTATTTTTTCAGCCTTCTGCAAATCTGCTAATCGGGCTTCGCCTTCTCTAAGAGATGCGCGACTCATATAGAACGGTGCGTAGTCTACATCGCCACAAGCTTCGAGCAACTGTAATGCCTTTGCCTTGTTCTGATTAGCCCACCATATCAAGGCTTCGTAATAATCTATCTTCCAGTTGGGCTTTTCGGTCTTAGCCCACTCTAAGGCTTTCAGCGATGACGGACGGAACGGAAATACCATAGAAGGAGAAAGACTCTCGGCACGTTGCAACAAACTACGACTTTCGGCATCGTTGCCTGACTGATGCAACAAGTAGGCTTTACGATAAAGAGCGATAGGATAATCGCCTGCACACGACAAGAGCGTAACGGCCTCATCTGTACAACCAACCGACTCGTACCACTCTGCCAGCTCCATATAAGTCTGGGCAGGAAGTTCGTTGCGAATCATCGACTTAAAATCGGCCATCGCCTTTTCACCGCCCTGATAGAAGCGTTCAAATCGTGCCGCATGATACAGCGGAAGATTTTCGAGCACTGAATCTATAAGTGCCTTAGCTTTTTCGGGCTTATTCATTTTACGATAAATCACCATCAAAGCATGGTCGGCACTAAGGTTTTGAGTATTGAACTCCTTGCTAAGCAAAGCGTAGTGTTCGGCCTTTGCCCAGTTCTTATCGAGCATGAACATTTCCGCCAACTTTTCGTAAGCGGCGCTACGCACTGCAAGAGAGTAAGATGCTATAGAGAAACCGTCTTTTGCATCGGTGTTATTGCCAAGCACCTTATTACACAGACCGTACATGTAATTGGCGTTACCATCGTATGTGTTTACGCTCAATGCTGTTTTGCAACGTGCCAAAGCCTCATCATAACGTCCCTGACGATAATACAAAGAAGCCAAATCGGTAAGTGCGGGCACTAAATAAGGCTCTTTCTTCAGGGCTGCCAACAAGAAGGTTTCAGCCTTATCGTATATCTTCTGATTCATCCATTGCTCGCCCTGAGTATAAAGACCGTATGCCGAATTCCAGTCAAAATCGGCGGGCGACTGCTTGGGTCGGTTTATAATATTATCTGACGGGACCTCTGAATATACCAGCCAGTCGTCGCCCACCACCACCTTCAGCTTACCGGCAGCAGCGGCCTGATTCATCGGGATAGAATCTTTCCATGTCTGCAGCACATCACAATTAAGCGGAAGAGACTTAATCTCTTTATCGCCATCGTACAAATTCATGGTAGTAGACATTTTCTGCAACGGAGAGAGATATAATTTCAGGAAACCGTCTTCGCGCAATACGTTAAGCGCACCTACACGGCTTGCCTTAGACACGCCCTTGATGCCCTTTACCGGGAACCAATATTCAGTCCACTTATCGGTAGCCTGAGTGCCGAACGCCGTATGCTTGAATGGAGTAAACGCACTGCCCGAAGTAGACTGATTATACATACGTCCCGACTGCAATTCTATGTACTGACCATCGGTATCTGTAAGCAAATCTTCCCAAATGCCACCATCGCGAGAAAGTCCCCAAAGGAATATCTTCATACCAAGTTTCTCGTCGTAATCGGCATGATGGATAGAGCCAAAATCTTTATCGTGCCAATAAGCGCCATAGAAATCATTGTATTTACCCACTACGTGATATGATTTTGAAGGGCCGAAATTGTTCTTTTCGTACCAAGAGATATCATGTCCTTCTTCATCGAACGGGAAAGGATGAAGTTCGCCATCGTGACCTATGTAATTGGTACCCGGATAGCAGAACTCAGCGTTGCCATTGGCAGGATAGCCGGCATTCATCCACTGATAGTAAGGTTGGTCTATAGAAGAGCAGTTATGCCAAGTGGTAGTGGTAGTGAAATAAGCCTTATCTTTAGGCAGATTAACCTCTACCGTCCACAGAGTGCGTGTAACCAACTCATAAGACGAGACATAGCAACTTACGCTGCCGTCAGGCTTCTGCCGAGTAACGTAATCTACAGGCGTGCTCGATGTAGGCGCATGACCTATAATACCGAAGTTAAACTCAATGCCTCCAGATGTCCACGGACCACGCATTGCTATATCGCGAAACTTCACTACATGGTTGTTATAGATAAACTCCATGCCGGTAGTCTTATCTACAGCTCCCCACACCTTTCCTCCTACCTCGGGAAAGAGAGTAAGCTTTATATAATCGTTTTCAAGAGAAACCACTTTCCATTGCTTATCGATTCCCTTAGCCGAGAAACCGTCGAAACGGAAATACGGATAGAACAAATCAGAAGGGTCGGCCACTGGGTCGGGATCGGAAAACGGATATGTCTTAACACTTTCTACCGTCTCTGTAACAGTGGCTTTCTGCGCGAACAAGGGTTGCATCATTGATGCGGCACAGAAAAGAAAGAAAATATTTTTCATAGTCGGTAAATTTTATAATATCACTGTCCGGCAATTACCATCTGATGGCTTTTACCGGACAGTAATATCTTTTTTATAACTGATTTTCGGAAATATTATTTATTCTCGGCGATAATGAGCAGACCTTTTCCTTTAGGTACAACTATCTCATCACCGGGTTTCCAATTGCCTTCCTGCTGGAAGTTCTCGATAGCAGGAGCGTGAAGTGTAACCTTCGATGCGTCAAGGCCAAGTTTTGCCCAATCAACAGAAAGCTTAACTTTAGCGTCTGCATCTTCCCAAGTAGCCAAGGCTATCAAAGTCTTATCGCCTACGTGGGTGTAAACAGTTGCCAATGTCTTTTCGCTGCCGGTCTTTACCGGATTATCTTTCACCCAGTAGCCTATCATCTCGCTATTCTGCATACCGAAAGAATCCCACAACTTCCACAGCGGACCGTTGTCTACTCGCGGAGCACGTCCTGTCATGCCAAACAGCATACCACGCCACGGGTTACCGCCTCCTTCAAGCATCTCGCCCATCAAGCCGTAAGGAATACCCGAAACTTCTATCAACCAGAACTCTGGAGGGAAGTTATAATCGAAATACTCACCGAACCATAGACGGTCGAGGTACGGGAAGTGCTCCAGATACAAGTTGGCACTATTGGCGAAACCGTCTCTTACATTATACTGATTAGCCGAATGCAAGTCAATCATAGCTCCCGGATTAGTGCGGTTCAGAATCTTACGGATACGCTTCATGGTCATACGGTCGAACGCCAAATCATCGATGTACAATCCGTCGATGCCGATATTCTTAACCAACCAATCGAGTCCTTCGAGATAATAATTATGCCAACGAGAAACGCCGCTGTTTACTATGGCAGCATCCTTCAGTTCTGGAACGAACCATGCTCCGATGTAGTTCTGGTCAAGATGCTCCTGCAACCAAGAGAAGCCGCCGCCAGGACCTTCTGAGAAGATTTCGTTACCCAAGCTACGCAAAGCGAACAACTCAACACAACTGTTCGACAATTCGCGAACGGTATTGTAAATCTTCACTTTCATATTACGGGCATGAGCACCGTCTATGTACGCCTTCATCTCCTTGGTACGCAAGAACGGATAATTGATAAACGGATTGATGGCGTTAGCGTGGTGAATATTGATTACGTTGGCACCCTTCTTCTGAATGCCATCCAAGAATTCATAGCTGTGATAATAGCGTTCGCGCCACTGTTTGTTGGTATCGATGGGGCGGAACGGAGTAAGCGCCAAGTTGAAATAATAGTATAATCTATCGCCTTTCTTAACGCTACGCTTGCCAGAATAAGCGTTGATAGAAGTACCGTCGGCTGTGTTATGAATATCAATACCTCCGTTGCCACCGTTACACCAAGACACAGGCATGTGCAGAGGTTTCTGATGATAGAAGTTCGTATTCAGCGGACGCTCATATTTGTTATCGTACAGACGGATCTGGATACCCGCATTTACATCGCCTACCCAAACAGCATCCTGGTTTTTCTCTACATCCCATTTCCAACTGAAATCATTGGGGCAGTAACCGCCTTTTTCGCCTAAGCCCATCATATAACGACCTATGCCCGAAGCCAAACGTGTCTGCAACGCTACATCTTGTACCGATGCGTCTTCGCGGGCAATCAATGTCACCTTATATTCTATATTTCCGTCAGATTCCATTTGTCCTTCCAGATCCATCAAGAAGCGGTCGTTCTGGTTAAGTGCCTTCCATGCTATAGCGCCTTGTTTATGCTTTGTGATTTCAAAGTTCAAGTTCTTCCAAGCACCGCCATCGGCAGCCAATTCCATAGGAGTAGCCAATACACTACGGCCTGTAGTACCTATGCCTGTCATGGTTTCCTTAAAGTAGCTGGTGATATTCTCAGGCAGACCCAAGTCGGAGAGCTTGACCTCACGACCCAGACAGCTGATAGTTTTACCCTTCATTACAAGCGGAGTATAAGGAGCTATTACCTCATCGTCGAAACCAATCTGAGAGTTAAGCCAACGCAAACGAGAATGACGCCAAGGTTCGTTGTCGCCATGATTGGCTATTACATTATCGGTAACATTCAGAGTAACCTTTACGGTTTTGCTTTCGGCATTAGCGGCAGATACCGTCAGTGTGCCTTGGTAAGTACCTGCAGAAAGATGGTCGGGCAACTGAGTACCAATCCATAAAGCCTGTACCTTACCTTTTTCTACCGAACATTTCTTCTCGAAGAGAGTACCGGTTACATCAGTACCGCCAGTATTGAAGCAAGTAAATGTAGAAGCCGGAATCTGCTCGCCAGTAGCTTTATTGGTGAGAGCAGAGAAATCTACATGCAGATTCTCTACACCTGCACGGGCAGCCCAAACACCCAATTGGAATACGTAATATTCGCCCTGATCGGCCTGACCGTTAAAGAAGTCGTGTCTGTTATCGGCTATCCATTTATAAGGAATATCCGTAGTCATGCGGATAGGGAATTTACGGTCTTCGGTAAAGAGAATGTATTTCTCGCCAGAATGTTCTTTCAGCAATTGGTTGGTCTCGTTAGATGTAGCTATAACCTCCATCGGATAGAAACTGTTCAACTGATTGATGGCCTGAAACTGCACAACCTTAGCAGCCGGAAGCGAAGGAGCTTTCTTGCCAGAGAGCTTGTTCTTCTTAACCCAATCTGCAGAAGCCGTGTTTTCAAAAGCCGGATATTTAACGGTAGGATAATAAGGGCTACCGCTCATTACATTCTTCAGATAATAAATGTAATATTCTCCCGGAACAGTCTGAGGCTGGAAAACTACCTCGCCACTCTCTCTGTTAATGCCAAAACGACATACGTTAGTAATGCGCTTACCGGTAGCGGCATCCACTACAATCAGATTCTTCGCTTCGGGATTCTGATCGCGACGGCGCCATTCTATCTTTGCCAATACAGCATCGGCTTTCTTGTCTACAGAAACAACAACCCGATGATTTCCTAATGAATCAGCGTTCCACGCACCTACCCCATATAGTTGGTCGGTGGGAACTGTCTGTGCCCGTAAGCCTCCGCAGGCCAATAGGCAGAAAAGTGTGATAAATAAATGTTTCATTGTACCCGTTATTTGTCTTTATACTGTTTTATACGTTTGAGCAATTCGTCTTGCGGACGTCTTTTTTCTAAATCAACAGGGTCTACTTCACGAATAAATTCACTCTTCAGACGAATATTCTCTTTATTGAATGCTTCTATTTCTTCATCGGAAAAGCTGTCTCTCAACTGCTCTGCCGGTGTGCATAGGATATAGCCTAAGCGCTGCAATACATTTCCGGCTACAGATTCAAAAATGGCAATGTCTTCGGCAGATAGTTCGCGCAAGAATTTCTTGGTATTGTTTTTCAAGATAGGCTTGGTAACATTAGCCCACATTTTTCCAGCTACAGCAGTGTTGGCAGATTCCTTGCTCTTATAATAATCCATCACCTTATCGGTATAAGGAAGGTGAAGGAAATCGCAAAGCTCACGCATCACCTTTTCAGGATTGGCTATAAGCGTCTCATAGTTCAACATAAAGAAATGATCGGGGGCAGTTCTTTCTTTCAGACTGAGAGCCGCTTCCTGATCTTTCTTCCAGTTCTGTGCCAACGCATAGATGTGCTTCTCTCCTACTATGGCTTTCTTGAACGAAAGGGCTACATCGCGACCATCGCGGTACAGATATACATAATACGGACGGATTCCTGTAGACTCTATACCTTCGGCATACAGCATGTTTTTCATGCTCTTGCATAACCAATAAGAAGCTCCTGTCTGGCTGGCAGCCGACTCATATATCACCCTAAATAACTCGTACAGCGTATGCTGCTTACAAGCCGACACTATTTCGTCGGTACGGATATTAACGCCTTCCCACGGAACCGGGTTTACATTGACCAACTCGCATACATCCTGAGCCAACTGATAGAAGTTGGCAGAGTCTTCCAAAGAACCATACTTAGGAAGCAACGGCAAAAAACGCTGAAGAATATGCGGAGGATGAGGAGCCGCAATAGCATCGATACCGCCTAACATCACTCTCAACAGATTAGACCCTGAACGCTGGGTGCCAATCATCTGTATACCTTGTATTGAATTCATAAAATTAGAATAAGATAAAGCCAGCCACACCCGACGCTATAATCAGGTAAACCGGACTGATTGTGTACTTCAGTGAAATTATAAATATAGCCGCAAAAATGATAGCCGAAACTACCGACGGCGTAATGGTCTGACCAATAGTAATTGCCGAAGCGAATATCATGCCGATGACGGCGGCACGTACTCCTTTCATGGCGGCCTTTACTACCGATGACTGATTTAGTATCTTAACGAAACGTGATAGCAAAACGGTAAGTACGGCAGGCGGAGTAAATATGGCCACCGTAGCAAGAAACGCTCCTAACACACCCGCTACCTTATAGCCGATGAAAGTGGCGGTAACGAATATCGGTCCCGGAGTTATCTGTCCTATAGCTATACCGTCGGCAAACTCGGCAGATGTAAGCCAATTGAGATTCTCTACAAACAACTCGTGCAAAGCCGGAATAACTACATATCCCCCACCGAACAATGTAAGGCTGATGCCAGAGAATGTAGACAGTATCTGAACATCTTTAGGAGCACCCGGATATTGTCCTCCCCAAAGCAATGTGCAGAGTAACAGCAGAAGTACTACTCCTGATATCACTAATTGCTTATTCTCAAAGTGAATTTTCTCATCGTCTGGCAAGGCTTGCTCTGCCGACTGACGGAACAGGAAGGCGCCTACTACCCCACTGACGATAATCAGCAAAAAAGTTACGGCAAATCCGCCTACGAGAATAAGAAGTAAAGCTGCCAGCAAACAGATAGTCCACTGAGCGGGCAACTTAATAGTCTTTCGCGTCATACCGATAGCCACCGTAACAATCAAGGCGGTAATGGCTGGAGTGATGCCACTGAATACATTCTTCACCGCAGGGATATTTCCGTAAGAGAAATACAGCCACGAAAGAAATATTACCAAGAAAAACGAAGGAAGGATGATTCCGGCAAAAGCGGCAATGGCTCCAGGTACTCCTCTTAACTGATAGCCTACATAAGCTATAGTGTTTACGGCTACAGGGCCGGGCAATACGGAGGTAAGAGAAATGCCGTCAAGAAGGTCTTCTTCTTTCAGCTTCTTATCTACTTCTACCAATTGTTTCTGCACAATAGCCACCAACGACATGTATCCGCCGAAAGCTGTAGCGCCCAACTTCAGGAACGTAAAGAATATGTAAGATAGTGATGTACGCTCCATACTATTTTATTTCTTTAAAGTATTTACTCCAAGTTTCCATAGGTACGTATACTGCTCTATAAGGCGCAAAATGCAATACGCATTCCCAAAGCACTTTTCCTTTCTTATCGGTTACCATTACCGAACCTGTCTTAGAACTGCACTGCAACAGATTTCCGTTGGGCATAAGATAGCAGCTACCCATACGCGATGTGTATTTGTCGGCAGGCAATAAGGCGTTGATGGTAGTAGTGGCGGTGCGGTTCTTTTCGTCGAGATGAAAAGCCTTTCCACCCGAACGCTGGTCGTACAGACCATTATCGAAGAGCATCAAGTCGCCGTTATCCATTATATAAGGTGTATGCTGGAATGAGAAGTAAGCTGTAGAATCCATCTTGAAATCGCCGTTACGTCCGAAACGCCAAACCAACTTACCGGTCTTAGAGTCTATCTTCCAAATCTGGTCTTCTATAGGAGCCGATATCAAATAGTTATTATCCTTATCGAAACACAGTCCGTTGATATGGAAACGGTCGTAACGATACTCTGCTATGTACGGGTCTTTTTCTATATCCCACACATCCCAAGCCGACCATGTCTTAATCACATTACCCAGTGTATCTATTACCATGATACCGTCGCCACCCAGTGTATCTGTCTCCATCTTACCGTCTACGGATATAGTAGCAACCTTCTTGGGGCGATATAATGTATGTATATGGCGGTCTTTATCCATCAATATGTCATGATGAATAACCTGATAATCTTTTTCTTTCTCCACCTTGTTGAGGTCAAGACGCCACATCGTCTCTCCCGTCAGGGATACCTCTGCCAAACCAGTGCCGCCAGCGAATCCTATAGAGCCGCGACGCATCGGTTTTTTATGCTCATCATTCCGAACCTGCTCGGGTGTCATAGTGTTATCGTCTACAACATCCTTCAAAGCCGGACGAAGCATGGCCAAAAATGTCCCTTGCGGAGTAATTGAAACGGCACGTACGCCTATGTCTTCAACCTGCCAATACCAACGTAAATCGCCCTTACCGTCTATCAGCATCATACTACCCGGCAAACGTCCGAAACATACCAATATCATTCCGTCGCCCAGAGCGGAAGTGTCGTGAGGACGGCTTTCGTCAAACCAGTGATTCACCAACCAAGGCGACTGCTCACGGGTCTTGAAAGACATCTCTGCCGATTTCTGCTTGAATAAGTTATCTATAACTACACGATAAGTATATTCTGTATTAGCCTTTAAGAGTAATAAATCCAGGTGATGAATTGTATCAGCCGGAGAGATTCTGGTTCGATAAGACTTTCCGGTTGCCTTTTCCGTATATTCTACGTATACGGGAGCGGGCTTGGCTATCGTAATATCCACCTTATTATACATGGCCGTATTGCGCGGCGAAGTCAGTACAACCGACTTCAATGTATTTTTCTCTCCACTCCATATAAACAATATAGCCGCCAGCACACAGCAAGCAACAACAATTCCTATCAAACGCTTCATATCAAGATTATATATTACAATTGAACAGAAAGGAAGATGCATCAAAACAGGAATCTTGACACACCTTCCTTTAAAAAACTACTTATTTATTATTTCGGTAAACGTGAAGGGTTCTCATTTGCCATATTTACGTTAAGCTGAGCGTCATTCTGCGGATACGGGAAGTAACGCAAATCAGAAGTAACTGTAGTAGGCTTGCTGATACCCAATTTGCCCAAGTGCTTATTTACGATTTCTTCGTATTTTCCGAAACGGATCAAGTCGGCACGACGTTGGAATTCGAATACAAGTTCCCAACCACGTTCCTTAAGGATAGCGTCGTTCATAGCTTCCTTAGTTGTAGGAGCCGGGAATTCAGGATCTGAACCACCGTATTCCGGAGCGCCTGCACGATGACGAATCCTGTTCAGATAAGGAAGAGCTTTTTCAGGACTACCACCAGCAATGTTGTTCTCGATTTCTGCCTTACAAAGAATTACGTCGGCCAAACGGAAGATACAAATAGTACGTCCGTCATAGTAAGCATCCGAAGCCATCTCCCAAGTATATTTCTTGGTAGCCACGTTCTGCATGAACTTGGTGTAAGAATCAGGCACTTCAGTCTGACCTTCTTCGGGAACCATATAGTGGAAACCGTGATTTACCTGTTCGTCGGCCTTTGCATCGCCTATATAGTCATAATAGAAGAATTCACGACGCGGGTCTTTCTTACTGTATGTACGCCAGAACGGAAGAGACACGCCATAGTACTGCCAACGTCCGGGAACATCAGGATTATCAGATGGTCCAAAGTGACAAGCAATTTCTGCGGCGTTGCCTCCTGTTTCATGCAACAGGGCGAAAATCATTTCCTTGCCGTATTTGTTTTGCTCTGACCATACGTATTTGAAATCGTCTTCCAAATCGTACTGACCGCTGTTAAGCACCATGTCGATATAGGTCTTAGCATTAGCATAGTCATGGTTACGCAGGTAGATCTTACCCAACAAGGTAGCTGCCGCACCGCTTGTAGCACGTGCCAAGTCTGTGCCAGTCCAGCTCTTAGGCAATAAATTGATACATTCTTTCAAGTCTGAAATCAATGTTTCTTCAATCTGTGAAACCGGAGTCAACGGCATGTCGTTCATGTTGAACGGGTCCTTAGTAAGTGTAGTGACAAAAGGAACGGCTCCCCAAGCATCGGTCAAATCACGATAAGCCAACGCACGCAAGAACTTAGCCTGTCCTTTAACCAACTTCTTGTTTTCTTCCGACATGTCTATAGCGTCTACATTTTCCAATATGGTATTGGCGTTAGAGATTACATTATACATATCGCGCCAGTTATTGCTGAAATAACGGTTGCTGGCATCGTATGTCATGGTACTCAGTTTAGTAGGGTCGCCGGCAGCGGTAGAATAACCCATATCTGTAGCGTAATCGGTAATCATTACCATGTAACCTCCATAGTACAACCATGAGTCACCTGGATAAGGATTCATATCCGAATACAGACCCACTACGGCTGCATCAATATCCGCCTCGGTGCTATAAGCATTGGCCGTAGTCAAATTGCTATATATTTCAGGGGTCAGATCGGTACAAGCCGAAACCAATCCCATTGTAGCCAGACCTAATATATATTTCTTGTATTTCATTTCTTGATTCTCCTTTTTTATTAGAATGTAATATTCAAACCAATGGTATAAGTACGCATAGCCGGATAAGCGTTAAAGTCCATACCGGCACCAGCGTTAGCTGTCTGCTGGCTTCCACCCGACTGAGCTGCTTCGTTTGCCTTAGTATCTACTTCAGGATCCCAACCAGAGTAGCCGGTGATAGTGAACAAGTTTTCGGCAGAGAAGTATACTCGGCATGAGCTTACCACTTTCTTGAACGGAATAGTGTAACCGATAGTCAAGTTCTTCAGACGAACGAATGAAGCGTCTTCTACAAAGTGGTCGTTTACGTAGCCTCCATATTTTGAATAATAGAAACCGTTACGCGGAATATCGGTATTTGTATTTGTAGGAGTCCAACGGTTCAAAGCGTCTGTAGTACGCTTCCATTCAAGGTTCATACGGGTCATGTTCAACAAATCGTTGCCGATAGAGCCTTGGAAGAAAATAGATGCATCGAATCCTTTCCAAGCGAATGTATTGGTCAAACCGAAAATTACATCCGGATTAGCGTTACCGATGATAGTACGGTCGTCAGCGTCAATTCTACCGTCGTTGTTTACATCTTCAAATTTCGGGTCACCCGGTTTAGAGTTAGGCTGCGGTTTGTAAGTTTCGCCTTCCTGCAATACGCCGATGTATTTCCATCCGTACAAAGATCCCAAAGATTCACCTTCGCGAACTATAGCGTAAGCGTTCTCTGATACAGTACCAAGAGGCTTAGCCGATGTGATACGGATATCTCCGTTGCTACCCAAGTCCAAAACCTTATTGCGGTTGAACGCCATGTTGAATTTGGTATCCCAAACGAACTTGCCAGTCAAGTTATGAGAAGTGATATCGATTTCAACACCCTTGTTAGAGATAGCACCTACATTCTGCTGACCAGAAGTAAAGCCTGTATAATAAGGCAAAGATACTTTCAGCAACAAGTCTTTAGTCTTTTTCCAGTATGCATCTACTGTTACAGACAAACGGTCGTTCAAGAATCCCATATCAAGACCCACGTTGTACTGAGTAGTAGTTTCCCATTTCAACTTAGAGTTTTCAGGGCTGCTCTGACTAAGGTGAGTACCCGGAGTGTTGTTGGCACCGTCTAATGTAACGTGTGAAGTAGAAACCAATGCATAAGATGCATAGTCACCGATACGTTCGTTACCAGTAACACCATATCCGGCACGTACTTTCAAGTTACTGAATACGCCCAAGTTCTTGATGAAGTCTTCTTCGCTGGCACGCCAAGCCAAAGAACCTGAAGGGAATGTTCCCCAATGGTTATCAGTACCGAATCGAGAAGAACCATCACGACGTACAGTTACTGTAGCCAAGTATTTATTGTTCAATGTGTAATTGATACGGCCAAAGAAAGAAGCCAAGATATTTTCAGTCTTCGCAGAAGAAACAGTCTTGATAGAAGCTGCTCCCAAGTTGTTCCATTGGAATAAGTCGGTAGAGAAACCTTTACCGTTTATAGAGCGAGATTCTGAAGAATACTTTTCGTAAGAGTATCCTAACATCACATTCAAATCGTGAATGCGACCAAAGGTCTTCATATAATTCAATGTTCCTTCGAATACCTGACGGGTTGCTCTAAAATCGTATGATGAAGCAACACCACCTTCAATTTCGCCGGCATAAGTAGTAGACTGTGGCAAGTAAGAGCCTTTGAAGTTATGCAGCAATTCAACACCTGCTGATGCCTTAGCCGTGAATCCCTTGAACGGAGTAAGTTCGATGAAAGCGGTACCGTTGAACTTATCGTTTACCACTTCTTTCTTACGTTCAAGCAAGTTAGCCAACGGGTTATCACCACGACCGCCCGGAACACGTCCGTAACTACCATCTTCGTTATAAGCCTTAACGGTAGGGTCGTAAGTCATGACGCTCAACATAACGTTCTCGCCCAAGATGTTACCGCTATAAGTCTGTGAGTTTGATTTCTCACGGTGAGCATACATGGTAGCGCCAGCCTTAATGTAATCATTGATAGTCTGGTCTACATTAATACGACCTGAGATACGGTTAAAGTCGGTATTCTTCAATACACCTTCCTGCTTGTAATATCCCAAGCTGGTCAAAACCTTAGTCTTTTCAGAACCTCCGCGGAACTGAACGTTATGGTCTTGTACCAAAGCTGTGCGAGTACAAACATCAAGCCAGTCAGTATCTACATTCGACTGCAACTGCGACGGAGTATAAGCACCGTTAGGATTACCTTCCTGACCATCGATTTCCTGATACAAGGCATTCTGCAAGTTCATGTAATCCTTAGCGTTGATAAAGTCGAACGGATTATCAATTTTCTGAGCACCCAGATAACCGCTATAAGAAATCTTGTTTTCTCCAGCCTTACCTCTTTTAGTTGTGATCAATACAACACCGTTGGCACCACGCGCACCATAGATAGCCGTAGCCGACGCATCCTTAAGGATCTGCATTGATTCAATATCATTGGGGTTTAAGTTAAGACCTTCTGATGAAGGGAAACCATCTACTACATAAAGAGGTTCGTTAGTAGATGAAATTGAGTTGCTACCACGTACACGTACCGAGATTGTACCGCCCGGAGCCTTAGAACTTTGTGATACCTGTACACCTGCTGTTTTGCCTTGTAGTGCTTGCGCTGCGTTGCTTACAGTACCACCCAACACCATATCCTTAGCCGATACAGTAGAAACGGCGCCTGTCAAGTCTTTCTTTTTAACGTAACCATAACCGATGGCAACGACTTCATCCAGACCGATGGCATCTTCAGACAAACTTACGTTTATCACGTTTTGGTTATTCACTTTAATTTCTTTCGTAGCATAACCTATAAAAGAAACAACCAAAGTAGCGTTTTTAGGAACATTCAGAGTATACTTACCGTCCATATCGGTAATAGCACCGTTAGTGGTTCCTTTCTGCAATACATTGGCACCCGGAATAGGTTGTCCTGCACTGTCTGTTACTACACCCGTCACTTTTTTATTCTGCTGGGCTGCCATAACACTTTCATTCACTGCTTTCGCTGCATCTACTTCGGTAGGAGTAGCATACGTTGGAACGAGGGAAGAAATACATAATCCAGCTATAAGACCGGACTTAGAAAACACCCTCCGCGTCTGACGGTCTATTGACTTTGCAATGAGACTGTCCTTCAGTAAAGCGTTGTTTATAAAATTAATAAATTTAAATATCTGCGTTTAAAAAAATACCTTAATATATCTTATTTTCGATGTGCGTTCCTTTTTCTGGGGGCTAAAATACAAAAAGATTCTTAAAACAAGTTTTTTCTATTAAAAAAAAGTGATGCAAAAAGATAATTTTTCTTCATTTTCCGCTGCAAATGTTATCAAAAATCCCTTTTTATTCAGAAATATGCCACTTTCTGTCAATGAATTTTAACTTAATACATCTTATTGTAAAGATAACAGCATTACGGGATTTACATTACCTCATAATATCACTTAAATTTCATTTTCCGTATCTTATTGTAATGTTTATACTAAAAGTGTATTTCATATTATTACATTAATCTATAACAAACTTATCTTAAAAGAAACGATGTATTATAAAGTAATCAGCTAAAAGGCATAAAGATATGGTAATAATTCTATAACTTTTTTTTATTTTTCACAAAGTATTAAACGCTTCTTTTGATGCAAAACCCAGCTCATACTCTTATTGAATAGTTATACTACATAGGTATAGCAATAGCTGCAACCACAGTCCTCTCCCAACAGAAAAACACACGAAAGCCAAGTTTATCCGAAAAAAAACATCGAAATCTTTTTTTATTCAACTAAAATGCCTACATTTGTCTTAGAAAAAAAACGGAGCCGTGCTTGCAGAATCGGGAAACTCATCAAATTTTAATGAAATACCGAGAACAGCTTCATCTCCCAATGGCGGGCCACGCCTTCGGGTAGCATTTATGCCGGTGGATTACAAAGGGGGAGAGCACTCAAAACTTGTTTTTCGGAGTTTCGTCACGCCTCAGGCACGGCTTTTTTACTATAAAGGAGACTATCTCATTCGAGAAACAGTCTCCTTTTTTATTTCTATCTATCACCACGGCCCCACCCTCTCTCAACTCACACTAGAGCGATCGCTGATACCTTGCAGGACCGATTCTTAAAATTCATTCTGCCTTACCACGAAAGGTTGATGCAGGCAAGGCATCGCCATTGATAAGGTTGGCGCGTGTAAAGGGTTGCCATCCGTAACGCACGTAGCGTGGGTTCTTCACTTCAGACGATGTGAGGCGAACGGTGTTTCCTTCTATTACGGCAGTAGCGGGATAGTACATTCCTTCTTCCTCGGCTATCTCGAAGGTTGAAGGTTGTTTTCCGTCGGATGTACAAAGGTTGTCGGCATAGTCGAAGCTGACGATGAGTGCACCGGCACTGCGGACTACACCTTTATATATAGGCCCCGATGGAGTGACCGACATTCCGTAGGTCTTATTCAATGCCCAGCGTGCCAAGCGTTGACCTATGGGCTGCTTACGCAAGGGGTGAACATCGAGTGAATCGCCGCAATCGCTTGACACTGCCATACCGGTATTGGCTATTTGCTGCATCAGTTGTAGCTGACTGTAGCGAAACCACGACCACGAGGGGCGGTTAAGGCTGGAGAGTTGCACAAAGTAGAAAGGCATCGCAGGGTTGCTCCAGTTGCTTCGCCAACTGCCAACAAGCAACTTGAACAGTTCGGAGTGGGCTTCCATATTATGCGCGTTCGATTCGCCTTGATACCATATCACACCTTTTATAGGATATTTCTGCAATGGCAGTATGCCGCTTTCATACAGATAGCACGGCTCGTAGGGGTGACGGCCAAGGTGTGTGTTGTCGTTAGTGAGGTTCTTGGCGGCACGTCCTCGCACCCAGTCTTGTATAAAGTCGTTGTGAAGCCAGTTCTTCAGTATGGCTGGAAAGCATGTTTCAAGTGTATTACGGTCTACCCATGCTTCGGTTGGCGACCCTCCTACGGCATTGCAAATCAGCCCAACGGGTACTTTGAGCGAATCTCGCAACATACGTCCGTAGTAATAAGCTATGGCAGAGAACCATTTGGCGTTGTCGGGCGTAGTGGGTTGCCATGTGGTAGAACGATAATATTGCAGATGATTCAGTGAGTCGAGACACGAAGCAGGCCATGCCACATTGTATGTTTCCCAACGCGCTTTCATATCGAAGAGTCGCAACTGCGGGTCGCCTACATTATCTATGTCTCGCTTATAAGTATCGGCTTGGCAGAGCATAAACACCATATTCGATTGTCCCGAACATAGCCACACCTCTCCTACCGCCACATGCTTATATACTTTAGCTGCACTGCCAGCCTCAACGGTGAGCGTAAGGTCGGTAGCGGCATTCATCGGTTTTAGCACTACGCTCCACTTGCCTTGGTTGTTGGCGGTGGCGGTAGCTTTCTGGTTGCTAATGCTTACGGTTATCTTTTCGCCGGCATTGGCTATGCCGTGTATGTCGAGTGGCATATCGCGCTGCAGCACCATATAGTCGGTGTATAGCTGCGACATCTGCAGTCCGCCGTAATCGCCTGTAATGCCGCTATATACTGTCTTGGCAAGAATTCCTGCTCCTTCGGGATTGGGGTGAATAGCGTCGGGAAACAGATACGGATACGGATAAAGCGGTTCGTAAAAGTCGATTAGCTCCGCTCCGCTGACACGCGCCACGGTTTCTATGGCAGTCTGTATCTCACCGTGCCATTGCTTAGTACCTGAGACAAAGCGTGGATGGCGGTCGGCTATAGGTGTCATGCGTGCCAGGATGATACGCACCTTTGGATTGGCGGCTCGCAGCGAGTCCATGATGGAGAGGTAGTCTTTTACGAACTCGTCGCGATAGTTGGGCCAATTGCGTGGGTCAGTATCGTTTATGCCGAGGTGTATCACGGCAATGTCGCCTTTAAAAGCGATAGCTTCTTTGAATTCTTCTTGTTTTACGTAGGGGCGATGGCCGTGATATAGTAGTGTGGCTCCGGGCTTGCCGAAGTTCCCTACTTGGTAGTCACTTCCCAACAGACGTTGCAGCTGCGAAGGATAGCTGTCGTTCGTACGGTCGGCTATGCCTGTGCCGTAGGTGATGCTATTGCCTATACAGGCTACGCGTATTGTTTTTTGCTTCTTGCTTGCAGCCGATGCCGAAATCGTTGTCAGGATTAATAGCCCTAATAATATGACTGTTTGTTTTATTTTCATAATAGTATTTGGGGTTAGTGTGTTCGCCTTTATCTTAGCGATTTCCAGAATTCAAGGAACTTATCGTAGAGTCCGTAGCACACTAGGGAGTCATCGGGCTGTACTACGTAGTTTTCGGGGAACTCGTTGGCTACGTTGCGCTCTATAATGGAGATACCCATGCAGTTCAGGGCTTTCTTTCCACGGATTAAGGAGATGATTTTCAGACCGAACTCTTTTTCCAAGTTTAGCTCGTTAAGGCCGTAACCTACTAGGTGGGCCGGGACGTTGAACTTAAAGACATAGTAATTGTCGTCTATGCGGAAAGGCTCTACATCTACGTTGAGTTCCAGAAACTGGACGAGCATACGGGCTGCATCTTGCTCGGGAGTGAGGATGCGGTCGATGGAGAAGGCTTCGAGCACCGTGCGGTGCACATCGTCTAAGGCACGGGCGTAGATGTGTGGCACTTTGTTCTTCTTCAGCAATGACACAACTCGCACTGAGGCTCCGAAGTTTTCGCCTATGGCTACTATCACTACGTCTACCTTGCGGAGGGGTAATACAGAGAGTGCGTCTTCGTCGGTAGCATCGATGACGAAAGATGTGGCTATCTTATCCTTCAGTCGGTCGGCATTACGTTCTTCACTGTCCACTCCTATCACTTCATGGCCAAGGGCGGTAAGCTCTTCTGCCAACACGCCGCCATAGTTACCTAAACCTATAATGATGTATTTCATAACAACAGTCTTTTAAATTCTATATCAGTTTATAATAATGTGGTCTGTAGGATAGCGGTAGTTACGCTTCTTCTCTTGCTTTATCAATCCTATTACGAGAGTGAAGGCACCTACACGGCCAATAAACATTAGTATCACAATCAGCATTTTACCGTACGTTCCTAACGTAGGGGTCAAGTCGAGCGAAGAGCCTACCGTACTGAGGGCCGATACGCACTCGAACACCAGTGGTAGTATTCCCACCTTAGGCTCTAACAGCGAGAGAAGAAACACGCCGACAAAGAGCATCAGCATGTAGAGGGTTACTACGGCATTAGAGCGACGAACGCTATCAGCCGAGAGTTCTCTATGTAAGATTCTCACACGGTCGGAGCCGCGAAGCACGCTTTTCAGGTTGAGCATCACCACGGCAAAGACGTTAATCTTGATACCACCGGCGGTTGACTGTGTACCACCGCCTATCACCATAAGCAGAAGCATTACGAGCAGGGTCTGTACAGTCATTGAGTTGAAGCTTACGCTGCAGAAGCCTGCGGTACGCGGACATACGGCGTTGAAGAAGGCATGCACCAATTTGTCCGCCACCGGCATTCCCGCCAATGATACGTTCCACTCTAATACGGCTATGACTACCGTGCCCACTACAAGCAGCAAGGCGGTCATCACGAGTACTATTTTGGTATTGAGGCTATACAGATGCACACGCTGTCCTTTAATTGATGCGTGTCGTCCGGTAATTAAACGCCATAGCCATGCCCAGCAGTAGCGTGCGTGATATACTATTGTTTCGCGAATGTTTACCAAGATGGGGAAACCTATTCCACCGAGAATCACTAAGGCCGATACGGTCATGAAAAGCAGGTTGTGCCCCGTCATAACCAACGGATTTCCCAAGTTGCCCGGCAATGTAGAGAATCCGGCGTTACAGAATGCCGATACCGAATGGAATATAGCGAAATAGAGTTCTTGGTGCACCAACATTCCCATAGTACCGTGCACTGAGTACCAGATAACGCCCATCCCCACCCCTTCTATAGCGAGCGTGAATCCGAGTATATAAAGCAAGGTAGAGAGAAGCGAGTTCAGCGAGTTAGAGCTTATCATGTCGCCTACAAGCAATTGGTTATAGATAGAGGTATTGCCCATAAAGAAGAGGGCGAAGAAGCTTGTGATGGTCATCATGCCCAAGCCTCCTATCTGTATCAGCAGAAGTATGATAATCTGTCCTTCGAGAGTGAAGACAGAGGGTACATCTACCGTAGAAAGCCCCGTAACGCATGTGGCGCTTGTGGCGGTAAACAGTGCGTCAATCCATGAAATGCCATCTATGGTGGCGCGAGGCAGCATCAACAGTCCCGTACCTACCATAAGGATAAAGAGGAAGCTCGACGCAAGGATAAGCGAGGGGTTAGTGCGCCGTCCCATCAGTCGCACCAAGCTGCCAGAGAGGGCGAAGACTGACATCAGTATAAGTATGGCCTTAAAGTAATATGGGCTATTGAAGAAGTGCCAGATGTAATATACGCCCGGTGTCTGTACTTCGGGTTCATGGAATATGATGGGTAGCAACGTAAGGAAGAGCAACGAGTAGAGCAGCCACATCCAGGGGCCGTAGCGACTGTCATCGTCGCTCGAACTCCGGAATAGTATGGTGGCGATGGCTTGCAAGAGCATCTCTGCCCATACGCATTTATAGATGATATGGATGATGTTCAATTCGCTATCCGATACCATGAAGCCGTATTCGTATACCATGGTGAGCATGAATATCAATGAGCTGGCATAGGTGAGCAGTGATAGTATGCTTAGCACTCGGTGCACTTGTGGTAGTATCAGTTTTTTACGGTAGAGTAATAATCGTTCCCATTTATCCATACGCTATATAAATAATGACGGCACAAATATATATCTTTAATCTGATAAGCCGTATATTTGTGGGGATTTACTTCTTCCTTTGCCTTGATACAAAAGAAAAGGAAACAAAAAGAAAACATAATGAAAAAATATCCTTGTGTGCTTAGTATTGCCGGGTCCGACTGTAGCGGTGGGGCTGGAATACAAGCCGACATTAAAACAATATCGGCAGCGGGAGTCTACGCTGCCAGCGCTGTAACGGCTATTACCGTGCAGAATACTTGTGGGGTGAGCGATGTGCTCCCCGTGCCACCGCAGTATGTAGCGGCGCAGATAGAGGCGGTGATGAGCGATATCCATCCCGATGCGGTAAAGATAGGCATGGTAAGCGATGCCGATACAGTGCGTGCCATAGCAGAATGTCTGTCGCGCTTCAAACCCCGATATATCGTGTTCGACCCTGTCATGGTGTCATCGAGCGGACGAAAGCTGATGAGAGACGAAGCGGTAACGGTTATCTGCCAGAAGTTGTTTCCGCTATGCACGCTCATTACGCCCAACATAGACGAGGCTTCTATGCTGCTACAAAGAAATATAACTACCGTAGACGAGATGAAAGCTGCCGCACGTGAATTGCTCCGCTACGGAAGCGGTGCCGTATTGCTGAAAGGCGGACACTTGGAGGGAGAACGAATGACCGACATACTTCAGGAGAAACAGGCTGAGCTGCCGATGGCGTTCGACTCGCAGAAAGTGGATAGCCACAACACACACGGCACGGGGTGCACGCTGTCGTCTGCCATCGCCGCCCGATTAGCGTTGGGATATACGTTGGCAGAAGCCGTAGGCAGCGGTAAAGACTACGTACACCATTGTCTTGAAAGCGGAAAAGACGTACACATAGGCGAAGGACACGGCCCCATGAACCATCTGTACGCCCCTGAACCAATGCACATTTTCAACGAAAAGGAATGAGTTTTAAAAAGATTCATTACCTTTGCGCCGTAATACTTAACAGATTAATTTTATGAAAGCATTTGTATTTCCCGGTCAGGGAGCTCAATTTGTTGGAATGGGTAAAGACTTGTACGAAAGCTCTGCCCTTGCCAAAGAACTGTTCGAAAAAGCTAATGACATTTTAGGATACCGCATTACTGACATCATGTTCAGTGGCACAGACGACGAACTGAAACAGACTAAGGTTACTCAGCCTGCAGTGTTCTTGCACTCTGTAATCTCGGCTTTGTGTATGGGCGAAGAATTTAAGCCTGACATGACTGCCGGACATTCTTTGGGTGAATTCTCTGCTTTGGTAGCTGCCGGAGCTTTGTCGTTCGAAGATGGTTTGAAATTGGTTTACGCTCGTGCCATGGCTATGCAGAAGGCATGCGAGTTGCAACCGTCTACTATGGCTGCCATCATCGCTTTGCCCGATGAAAAGGTAGAAGAAATCTGTGCTCAGGTAAGCGCAGAAGGTCAGGTTTGCGTAGCTGCCAACTTCAACTGCCAGGGACAGATTGTTATCTCTGGTTCTATAGAAGGTATCAACAAGGCTTGCGAGTTGATGAAGGCTGCCGGAGCTAAGCGTGCTCTTCCGTTGAAAGTGGGTGGCGCATTCCACTCTCCGCTTATGGACCCTGCAAAGGTAGAGCTTGAAGCTGCTATCAACGCTACCAACTTCAACACTCCTAAATGTCCGGTTTATCAGAACGTAGACGCTAAACCTCACACCGATCCTCAGGAAATCAAGAAGAACTTGGTGGCTCAGCTTACCGCTTCTGTTCGTTGGACTCAGACTGTACAGAACATGATTGCCGACGGTGCTGATGAATTTATCGAATGTGGTCCGGGCGCTGTATTGCAGGGACTTATCAAGAAGATAAACAAAGAAGCGAACGCTCACGGCATTTAATGTTTTTTGACCGACGCGAAATAATCTGATAAAATATTAAGCGGATACTTATTCCCGAAAACCGGGGTAAGCATCCGCTTTTTGTTTGGCCCAATCGGTTAGAATTGTTATAAAGCTTTCGAATAATATATCTAGCCTAAAGATATAGTTTTTATACCGACAAGTTGAATTTTGCATCGCATGCTTTTGCAATATACGAATGGTATACATGCAATATACGAATGGTATACATGCAATATGCGAATTGCACTTATTCCTTTTGCGAAAGGAATGTTTTCCTTTTAAGAAAGGAATCAATTCCTCTTGCGAGAGGAATTGAGCTCTACAGTTAATATTTATTTTTCAGTCATTACATTTTCCCGAACTAACGCTATTTTATCTCATGACTTATTTCCAGCCACCAACAGTTTCCCGAACAAATTCAGAATACCTGTCACACTCTCCTTGTCAGATACTGGTATCCTAATACTAACCTGCCCTGTCTCCTTATCTTCCTCTACAATAGAATCAACCAATTTCTGAGTTGCTTCTGGCGAACTAAGCGTACGTGCCAGCCCACTAAGGAAAGAAAAGCCTTGCTGAAGTAATTGCTCGGGATTATTTTCCGCAGAAGATACTGAATGATTCCTTTCCGTACTCACCTCTGTAGCCCCTTTTTCGGGTGTTTCTTCCTCAGACAATACTGATGAATCAACATCTATCGTTTGCAAATCATCTGGTTTCGGCACAACTTTCTCTTCGTTATCATTCAAATCTATACTGCTGCCCGCCATACGATTATGCGTGTCGTCCATTTCATCAGACGGCTCTACCACCACTTTCAGGCTATCCATCATCTTATCGAACTTACTGTCTTCTAAGAAGATAGTATCTTCACCATTATCGAGAACGCCCTCAAAAAGAGATGTTTTGAAATTTAGAGTAGATAACATCCTCTCTTCAATAGTCTGACTGGCAACAAGATTAATCACTTGAATATTCCTTTTCTGACCGATACGATAAATACGGGCAATACGCTGTTCAAGAACAGCCGGATTCCAAGGCAAGTCAAGATTGATAAGTATAGACGCTACCTGTAGATTAAGCCCTGTACTTCCGGCATCAGTTGACAAAAAGACACGGCTTTCTGGTAATTCTGTAAAGTTATCCATCAGATGCTTACGGGCTTCGGAAGGAATTCCACCATGAAGATATTCATAACGGATACCTAAGGCATCAAGTTCTTTCGCTATCAGACGAGTCATCCTCTCCCATTGGCTGAAAATAACCACCTTCTCATCTCCACTCTCAAAGACATTCTTGAGAATATTCAGCGTTTCCTCTACCTTCGTGTCATAACGTGTTTTCTGATCAAGAATATAAGTACTGTCACAAATCATACGCATCTGGCTAAGCATCAACAATAGCCGCTTCCGGTCTTTCTCACTCAAGAAACGGGCTTTCGTCCACTTGAATACCAATTGAGATACGATAGACTGATATTCATCATGCATACCCCTCTGTTGCTCGGTCATCGGCACAAACAGGACTTTATCCATACGCCCTGGCAATTGTAAAGCTACATCTTTTTTCCGGCGGCGAATCAGTACGCTCTTAATCCGCTCGCCAATAGCATTCAGATTCTTGTAAGAAACCACCTTACCCGTATCCGAGCGGACAACAGTCTGGTCAAGGAACTGATAATAAGGTCCCAAACAAAACTGATCAACAAACTGCATGATGGAATAAAGTTCCTCCAACTTATTCTCCAATGGAGTACCTGATAGAATAACTGAATAATCCGATTCGATATGACGGGCAGCTTTGGCTATTTGAGTATTCCAGTTCTTCAGACGCTGCACTTCATCCATAATAAGAAAATCTGTATGAAGAGACTTCAAGATTTTTATATCATTGCAAACACTGTTGTAAGATACTATCTTGTAGAATTCTTCAGCTCCATACAGCAGTTTTCTGGTAAGGTGATTTCCTTCTACAACAATGGCCTTGGCATCGGTAAAACGCTCTATCTCCTTTTTCCATTGATATTTTAACGATGTAGGGCATATAATGAGAGCGGAAGATATAAACTGATGTTTCCTCATCAGCTCGGCCGTTCCTATGGCTTGAATGGTTTTACCCAGTCCCATTTCATCAGCAATGATAGACTTTCCGGCACGAAAGGCAAAACGAATTCCTTCTTTTTGATAAGGATAAAGTTTTGTTTTCAGCAATGTATCGAATGCCGCATCCGAAGCATAGTCAAGAAGCAATTGAGACCTCCGTCGCAAATCACGCTGTTCAAGTATAAATCCTAAAGCGTCGGGATACCAACGGAATGTGTTATTAAGACGGGTAGCAGCTCTCAAGAATTCAGTTATCGAGTCAATGGCAGCAGGGCGCATCACTCCGTCGAGAGTAAAATAAGGACTTGCCAATTTACGGAACTCCTCCTCATTATCCGTACCTATCCGCAAGCATACTTTACGTTCTCCATGATAAGATAGGTATACTGAAGAATATGGTGGCGTGACACGGCAAATTTTACGTTTTTTCTCTCTAATCCATAATTTAACTCCTTCCAAATGCTTGCAGGTGCCCAATTGGCTTACCTTAAAATCCATACACGAACAATAATTCCAAGGACTCTTACACCCTCTATATACCACATTGTATTCATTGCCGGACGCAGGATTTATCACAGTATAATAGCCGGGATATTCTTTTCTGTCTCTCTCGGATATTACAAATTTCTCTTTCATTGCCGCCTGTTTTCGCAAAGCTATCTGCCAGTCTTGTAAAGTCATATTGTCTGGCCGATAATGATAAGAAACTTTATTCACTGTGGTTTTCGCCTTTTTATCTGCTTTTGTTTTTTTTGCCATGCTCATTGTACCTTAGAAATTTTGTCAAAAATACGAAAAGGTTCTGTTTCCACACAACATTAAGTATACTATTATCAGATAATTATTATAGTGAGGTCCTAAAAAACAACATTCTTGAGTAGAAGCAGTACCATCTGTATATGGTTCTATATAAATAGCTCAAAAGAAAAGCTATTAGTATAATTATGATTTTGAAGGTAATTATGTACATTTGCATATGTATAGGCACACAGACTCCGCAACAAAACATAAAACCGACGGAGCAGCGAGAGCCATCAAGCTCGCTTGAATGGCCGAGTTACGAAGAAGGAAAGTAAAATCAAGAAGAAAAGACAATGAAGAAAATACTATTTCTGCACGGCTTCTTTGCAACAGGTAGTTGCCCTATGGCGAATGCTTTACGAGAGGCTTTCTGGGTTCGCCCAGAAAAAATGTTCTTTGGGAAAGTTACGAGGAACGGCAGAACTTTCAATCGTTTCACAGAAATAGACAAATAATTATGGAAACATTCAATGACGTAATAAATGGCGACCAACTTGTTCTGGTCGATTTCTTTGCTACATGGTGCCAACCTTGTAAGATGATGCACCCTATTCTGGAGCAGGTAAAAAACGTATTGGGCAACCGCATCCGAATCATCAAAGTGGATGTGGACAAGTATGGCGCAACAGCAAGCCAATACCGCATCCAGTCTGTACCAACGCTGATGCTCTTCCGCAATGGAGAAGTATTGTGGCGCACAAGCGGTGTGGTAGAGAAAGCCGAACTGTTGGCAACGCTTGATCCATTCTTGAAGCAGTAAATGAACTGAATAAAGGAGTAACAAATATCATCGCCCTGATAAAAACTCGATAGAATGAGCTATTCTCATCGCAGAAGTTTTACCAATTCAGGTATATGACACTCGTAATAATCAATCATAATTCCTTATGTATAATTTATAATACAATATAATTTATATCTATTTTATAGTGCTATATTATATTCTACTTATATTTATAGATTAAAATACTCATTCCTTCTCAAATTTCATCAATCTCCCGAATAACAATTGAACATTTTAGATAGACTATAGGTTACTTTTCCCTCCCTATTATCATAAACAAAAAAGGAAAGATTTATGTTAGTGATACAACCAAAAGACAGAACTACCAAAATGCTCTCAATCCTCTATGAAGGGTTGGAAGCGCGATTAATCGAATCAAATTGCTCCAACAAAGAGATGGGACATTTGCTTCACCACACGTCTCCAAGCGAGCGTATCATGCTGCTTGGTCATGGCTCAGACAAAGGCTTATACTTTCGCAAGAACGATGAAAAAGAAGGCTTTGATGGCATTATCATAGGTCATTTGCAAGCCTATTATCTTCGCAAGCATTGTGGAGGCATCATCGGTATATGGTGTCATGCTGTAGAGTTTGCCAAGAAGGAAGGGCTGCATGGCTTGTTCTCTGGCATGATAATATCAGAGATGAGTGAAGCCGAAGAGTATGGTGTTGTTACTGACAAGGAGAGCATGGACAAGACAAACCGCATCATGTTTACCCAACTCAGAAGGCTTATGGACAACGGCACACCACTACATGAGATACCGGAACGCTTGAAGGCGTTGGACACCACTCAAAGTGATTTGTCACGGTTCAACTACGAGAGGTTTTACTATGTGTAACACAATTGAGGATTATGAATACAATAAACATTGTACTGGCTATATTTAATCAGCTTACGAGAAAGGGCGCATGGCGAAACATTTTCGTCACGCACAATGCTTTTGGCATATTCAGCAAATACAGCCATATTTCCCGAAGGAGCGGCAAGCCTAAGGTAGCATATCCATCAAAGCATATTGCAGAAAAGGCTGCGGAAGCAATGGGAAAGAAGCACGGAGTACATTTTTCGGTTTATAAATGTGCATGGTGTGACGGATGGCATATAGGCAAAAACAGCGAGAACAAAATTCCTGCTTTGAAAGTAGAAGAATAATCACATAACAAGAATAATCATGAAACAGAAATATATCGTTTGCTTTGTTTGCACAGGCAATGCCTGCAGAAGTCCATTTGCTGAGTGTGTCCTCAGAACGATGTTTGAAGAAGAGGGAATGAACAATATCGAAGTGTTCTCTCGTGGCACACTGGACTGTGGCGAAAACCATCGTGATGAAAACATTATGCTTTATTTTAATACACCATTAAAACGATGCAAAAGTATTAAAACAACGTGATATAACATACCTCTCCCATACACTTATACTCCACCAAAAAGATTCACTAAAAAGAAAAATGAATAAGTCTTTGCTAACCATACAGGCTTATGTTTAAGCTTAATTGCGTAATGTCGTCTGCATCAAAGACAATGGGGTTGTCCACTATATACGGTTATAAAAAATAACATTTTTGAGTAGAAGCTATACTATCAGTATACGTTTCTATATAAAAGACGAAGTCATTACCCAAAAGAATGAAATCGCTACCCAAAAGGAGTCAATGAAGGATTTAAGTACTACCCAAAAGGATTTGGATGCTACCCAAAAGAAAGTGCTGAAATATTTCGATTTCTCATTGGAGGAAGCCAAGTCAAAGGGCATATCTGAAATGAACAAATTCTTTGAGATTTTCGAACAGTAATCCATAACAATAATTATATTTGTAGTATTAATCTTATAACACAACACTGTTTTTTTTCAAAGCGTTAATACAATTTTTTTCTACCACATATAAAAATGTATATATGAAAGGATACTTTTTAAAACTTATCAGGAAATCACAAGATAGAAAAATAAAGAATATAATCAAAAAGTGGCTTATCCAGATTGATCAGAAAGAGAAACTATCACAAAATATAGTTGCCTTAAACTTTAATTTATACGAAGACCCCTATGCTTTGGATTTGATTGGCTCCAACACCTATGATGAGAATGACGAGGACTGGGCGTGTAATGAAGATTTTATACCGAGTTTACGTCGTTGTCCGTCTTTGGGAATTTCCGATGATAAGAGTTTTGAGGAAGTTTTGAAGATAGTAGAATCAATACTAAGAGATTTGATTCGTGAAATGCCGGACATCGAGCTTTTCAAAGTCCAACATATAGCCGTAGGATTTGTCGATGGGAATTTAATTATCATTAAGTAACAAGATCGAGAAATGTATAATACATGGATAAACTTAAACCTCAAACTTGGTTGTTTAGTTTACCCATGCTTCATTTGTTCAACTTTTCTTTTTACCGAATGATTGTTTACCCGAATCGAGTCGAATAAAGACTTGTCAAAGTATCAGTAAAGTGCACCACAATTGAGAGTAAGCGTCCCTAAAAAACAGAACTGCAAAAGAAAACAGATGATATTACTAAATCAGAAAATCATCTTCCTGAACTTACCATCCCCAACCTTTATAAAGAAATCATAAGAAACGGAATCCTATATCCCAAAATCGTATTGGCCCAGGCTATACTGGAAACCGGATGGTTCCGTTCATCGGTATGTCGAAATAAGCATGATCTTTTCTGGCTTACCAATCCACGTACAGGAAAATACTATGAATTCAATCATTGGACAGAAAGTATCCGGGCTTACTATACTAAAGTTCAATACAAATATAAAGGTGGTAATTATTTGCTTTGGCTTGAAGATATTGGGTATGCGGAGGATCCGAAATATATTATAGCGGTAGAAAATGCTTTGAGAGGATTATAAAAAAAGGTCATAAATCTATGTTTCTGAACAAATTTATTTGTTTTTTCTATATCTATACCTAAATTTGGCATAAGTACTTATGCAATTTTGTGGCATAAAACAAAATGATATGGAAAAAACATTGATACAGTTAATTAAGGCAGTAGCTTCAAAGCTCCATAACAGTAAACTAAAACGATTGGGCGGTAAAGAAATAGTATTGTCTCTGAATTGTCTTAAAGAACTTTTAGGTTTAGACAATACGGAAGAAGCAATTATTTTTACAGCTTTATTCGATCGTAGCTGCAGTGGAAGAAGTTGTGATATTGATGATATTGCATCATACTTTGATTGTACTCAGTTGGATATCATGGAGTATGTCCCGGTTATTAAATCATTATTGAAAAAAGGTTTTATAGTCCAGACAAATCTGAGTGAATGCCGTATAGCACGCCAAGATTATTTGGTTACCAATTATGTTATAAATTGCATATTGGAGAATATCAAGCCGGAATACCGTAAAGCACGAATGCTTGACAAAGAGTTTGACAGGTATGATTTATGTAAGCTTGTAGATTCACAGATTCAGGATAGTGATGTGACTGCTGAAGCATTGTTCCAGTTTATTGAAACACTAGAGCAGGATAACCATGAAATGCAAATCGTTAAAGATTTGAAGAATACTATAACTGACATCCAGTCCCGTACCCTTTTCTATGAAGTATGTTTTGATTTTTTCAATCAAGATGGAGACGGGCGCTCTTCCTTAAACAGAACCCTTTCGGATATGTATGAAGTGTTTGGATTGCAATTTCGCGAGCGTAAGCTTCTCGTTGAAGGTACCCATCCATTGATAAAAGCAGATTTGATTGAACTGTCAGGAGACAATAGTGATATCTTTCTTACAGACAGTGGTAAACACTTGTTCTTAGGAGATGATTATGGCGCATTTGGTCAACAGTATTCAGAACTCAATCCATATTCTTTTGCACGTAAAGTTAAAGATTATATCTATAGTCGTGATCATGATATAGAAAAGAAACTGGCTCTTCCAAAATTAGCCATAAGGATAAGAAATATGGAAAACTATAATTCCAATCTTACATGTATCAGGAAGATAAAAGAACTGGTATCCGAAGAAGATTATCGTGCATTGTTTTATATACTCTGTGATGCCTGTGCCAATAGCGATATAATTAATATAAGCCGTGAATTAGCCAGACTTTATCCTATTAAGGAAAGGAATGAGAATATAAAACTTTTCAAGGAAGAGAAACATAAATTACAGCGTCTTGATCTTGTGGAAATGGTTACCATGAGCAGCCTATTCGGAGAATATACAGTACTACAATTGACTGATAAAGGCAAGCTTCTTTATTTTGAGGAGGATGCAGAACTTTTTATTGAAAAAGTTGACAGGAAAGATCTTATTTTATCATCTGAGATAAAAGAAAAGAAACTCTTCTTCTCCGGTAGAGAAAGTGAACAACTCTCATTAGTTGGTGAAACCCTTTCAGAAGTTAATTATAAATCATTGGTTGACAGACTTGAATTAAAAGGATTACCCAAAGGAGTTTCCATACTGCTATATGGAAATCCTGGAACAGGAAAAACAGAATCTGTCATGCAATGGGCACGGGAGACCGGTCGTGACATTATTCATGTAGATATAAGTGCTTCCAAAAGTATGTGGTATGGCGAAAGCGAAAAAAATAGTGAAAGAGATATTCAACCGTTACAGAAAATTATGTAAGCGTTCCAAACTGAAGCCAATATTACTTTTCAATGAAGCCGATGCTATTTTTTCAAAACGTCGTGACATATCCTCAGGTAACAGCGTAGATCAGACAGAAAATACCATCCAAAACATCCTTCTTGAAGAAATGGAAAAACTTGAAGGAATCCTTATAGCCACTACCAATCTTTCCGATAATCTTGATAAGGCCTTTGAAAGAAGGTTCCTTTTCAAGATACATTTCAGTAAGCCGTCTGTAGAAGTGAAATGCAATATCTGGCTCAATAAAATGCCGGCACTGAATCATAATGATGCGATGCAGTTAGCTTCACTTTATGATTTCAGCGGTGGTGAGATTGATAATGTAGTACGCAAATATACTATGATGGAGATTATTGATGGTGAAACACCTTCTTTTGAAACCATTCAGAAGCTTTGTAATGAAGAGAAAATAAATATACCTTACAAAAAAATCGGTTTTGCCAGATATTAATATACTTCAGACCTTACCTGTAATTTAATATAGAATACGTATTTTTAAAAGATTAAACAATAAAATTATGGCAGCAAACAAATTTGGTCGGTATGTATGGCTAGTAGATTTAATCAGATGCCATCCATATATCACATTCAAGGAAATAAGTGACAAATGGGAAGACTGTGGATTGGGTGATGGCAAACCATTACCATGGAAGACATTTATGAATCATAAAGATGCAGTGCAGACAATCTTTGATATAATTATATCCTGCGATGCCAAACGTGGATATGGATACTATATAGAAGATGCTGATTTATTAGAAGGGAATTCCTTTCGTTCATGGCTGATAGATTCGTATGCTACATTGAACCAGCTTCAGGCAGACAAAAAGTTGGAGAAACGCATCTCATTCGAGAAGATTCCTTCAGGAAATAAATATTTACAGATATTACTTCAGGCAATGCGTCAGAATTGTGTGGTAGAAATTACCCACCAGGGCTTTGGTAGGTCCCATGCAAGCACGTTTCAGGTAGAACCTTATCATCTTAAGGTTTATAACCGTCGTTGGTATCTTATAGGATGGTCGGTATATTCTGAGGAAATAAGGACATACGCTCTTGACAGGATTCTCAATGTCAAAGTTACGGATACAACGTTTAAACTTCCGGAGTCATTTGATATAAATGAATATTTTGAAGGATGCGTAGGCATTATAGCTGACGGAGATATTGATATTGAGCGTGTGGTAATTAAGGCATACGGATGGGCAAGAAAATACCTGGCTACTTTACCTATACATGATTCTCAGCGTGAAATTGCATCTGATGATGAATCTACTACATTCGAAATGACAGTCCGTCCTACATACGATTTCCTTCAGGCATTGCTTCAACAGACAGACCAGATAGAAGTTATCGAACCACAATGGGTAAAGGATGAAATATGCAGGTTTGCAGAGAATATATTGTCTTACTATAAAAAATCAAATAATGACTGATAAATCAGAGATTAATTTCATAGCAATAGACTTTGAAACGGCTACCTCCAAACGTGCTTCAATATGTGAGGTGGGAATCTGTGTTGTACGACACGGAGAAATAGTAGAGACCCGTTCATGGCTGGTACGTCCGGAAGACAACCGTTATCAGTATTGGAACATAAAAGTACACGGTATCCGTCCGCAAGATACAGAAGATGCTCCTGATTTCCGTCAGGTATGGGAAGAAATAGAACGGACTTATCTTGATGAGTTCGATACTTTTGTTGCACATAACGTACCTTTTGACAGAAGCTGCTTGCAGCATTCTGCTGAACTTTACCGCATTCATCTACCTGAGCTGAAATGGATATGTTCTTTGCAAATGGCACGGAAGATTTATTCCTTTGGATGTAATTCGCTGGATTATCTTTGTGAACAGCTTGATATAGAGCAAGGGACGCACCATCGTGCCGGTGATGATGCAGAGATGTGTGCGAGGTTGTATTTGAGGGAGTTGGAGAATATTGTATAAATTGAATTTTAATAAAAAATATTATTTATGTCAGATTTAGTTAGAAGTGTAAGTGAAATTTTCAATGACTCAAAATTGAAACAGGTGTATTATAATATACCTGATTATCAGAGAGGCTATGAATGGGGAGAAAATAACGTCAGATTGTTATTGGAAGATCTGAAGAAATTTCTTGGTAAGATTTACATCTCCGATACCGATAAGTTTCTTGATGATAAATTGTTCTATTGTCTGCAACATATCACAATCATAAATAAAGATAATGGAGAATATTATAATGTTGTTGACGGACAACAACGTTTAACCACCATTGCTATTATTCTTTCATATTTTGGCAAGGCAGATTTACTAAAAGGGAAACTTAAATATTCCAGTAGAGAAGATACCGGAGAATTTCTGAATAATGAGATTTTTACCAGAAAGTATTGGGAGCAAAATGACAAGGAAGATGTAAAGCATAAGGATGAGTTTTATATAAGAGCGGCAGCCAATATGGTTCAGACCTGGGATAAAGAACAAACGTGGAATTCCAATCAAAGAAAACGGTATATTGAGATTTTACTGAATAGAACCAAATTAATAGTCAATGTAGTTTCTGGTAATGAAGAAATGATTTTTGCCAATATTAATGGCGCTAAAGCTGAGTTAGATGGAGCAGACCTATTGAGAGCAGTACAGATAACCCATTCATCTAAAGAGAAGTATGAAATAACACATTCAGATAATAGTAATGAAGTAAACGAATATAGGGTTAAGATGGGAATGTTGTTGGATGAAATTAATAATTGGTGTGGACAGAAAGATGTAAGGATATTTCTTAGCAGATTTTTAAAGGATGACTCGTTTGATAAATCCGGTTTCAACGAAAAGCTATACCCTATAAATTATCTTTACAGAATGATGTATGAAATGCATCCTGATAATAATATGCCTTTTGAATTCCGCTTTTTTGAATATGGATTAGACATTAAAGGTAATGGCGGTGGTGATGATAACTGGGAAATGTACATCGAACTGAAACGTATTTATGGATTTGTGCGCGATTGGTATGAGAATGATGAAATATATCACTACTTATCTTATCTGTTTTCCAACTTTAAATCTAAAGTTAATTTTGTTGCAATATATAAAACGTGGGAAAATAGTAAAGGTAAATTATCATTTATAACCGAACTTGAGAAAGATATATCAAAGTATATATTGGAAGGATACAGTAGTGACGGTGAAAATAACGAAGAACCAGCAAAAGAAAAATTGAGAAATGATCTAGCGAATTTAAGTTGTAGCTGGTATCATGACAAAGAGTCACTCGTAAAGATACTTATACTTTTGGATGTGATTTACTCCTGCAAATCCAAGTATCGTTTACCTATAAATTATTTTGTATCAAAGGATGAAGACATAGAACATATAGGATGCCAGACTCCAAACGAGGAAGACTTAAACAATAAAGCAAAATGGTTGGAGTATATTAAGAAACTGAATGATTATAAATTTGATATAGACAAAGGTAAACTTGATGAGTGGGAAAAGTTGCTTAACGAAAAAGAGGTTATAGATAATGTTACATCAAACATAATAGATGAACTCAATTCGTATGGCCTTAATTCAATAGGCAACTTAGTCTTACTGCATTCAAGTCAGAACAGAAGCTATCGTAATGCCTCATTTAATACAAAGAAAAGTATAATAATCGAAGATTACTATAATGACAAATATTCTATCAGACCATATACTTTGAAGGCGTTTTCATCTAATCATACAAGTATGTGGACTCTTGAGGATATTAAGAAAAGCACTGTAACTTTAGCAAATGATATTATTGATTTTTTAATTTGACAGATTATGGACAAGAAAAATATAGAAGAACTTTTGGGTAATTACATGGTTGTACCTGAAATACAAAGAGAATATGTTTGGGGCAGTAATAAAAACATAGTAAACCAGTTTATTGATTCTATAAAAGATAATAAAGATATTAATGTCGGATTCTTATACTCCTATTCTAATGAAAATCAAGAATATATAATAGACGGCCAACAGCGACTGACAACACTTGTGTTGTGTCTCTATTATGCATCCCTTATGCAGGGGGAGTATGATAAATTCAAATCTTTACTGAAAGTAAACAGTCCAAACATGTCTTTCACCTATCGTGTTCGTTCTAATACGGAGGAATTTATGCAATGTTTGTTCAATAGCGGGTTGTATAAAGAAGAAGAAATAAAGGACAGTAAATGGTATCATACATGTTATGATTCTGACATATCAATATCTTCTATGATTGCCCTCTTAAACTATTTGGCTGATATCAAGTTTGATGTAAAATATGATGATATTCTCAACATAGAATTTTGGTATTATCCTATAGATGAAACATCTTTGGGAGAAGATTTGTATATTACCATGAATAGCAGAGGAAAGACACTTGATAATGCCGAAAAACTGAAACCATTGCTTTTTGAAAAAAGCAGGAAAGAATTAAAAAATTGGGGTAAAATATGGGATGACTGGGAGGATTTCTTTTTTACATTGCTAAATGGTGATGACATCACTAAAATCAACGTAGCGATGAATAATCTAATCCGGATTGTTTGGGAATTGAAAACTTGCGGCGAACATAATGAGTTGAAACCGTTTGAAGCAATAAAAGATTTGAATTTATCTGACATTGAACTGTTTTTTAATGCGCTCAAATTAATCGTAAATTCTGAGTTTAAAAACAAAGTCGATTTACTGTTTGGCAATAAAAAAAGCGATGAAAGCGATGGTAATTTTTTGATCTTGAAATCTTTGCTGTTGGTATGCATTAAGTACAGAGAAGATGAAAAGATGAGAAATGTAGAGATGAAGCGAGTTTATCAGTTGATTTATAATAAGATGTATCGCAGAGGCTCTCAAAAGCACATTCCTTTACTTACATTACTTAAAACTTATCATGAGCGTATTGATGGTAATTTCTATAATATAGCGCTTGATGTATGTAGTGGTGCCGGAAAAGATGACTATTTTGATACATCTGATTTGTTGATGATTCAGACAATGTTGGATTATGTAAAAGACAATCTTTCAGAGCTTTCTGAAGTTGAGAAAGAATTCTGGGAAACTCAGAGTACGGATGTTGTTAAATGTCATTATATATGGAAGGGTGATTTGTCTACTTTAATAAACTGGAGTTCGGAAAATAATAATTTTAATATTGAAACATTCTGTAAATACTCGTCTTTTTTCGACAGTTTGTTTACTGATTTTTCAGGACATGAGATTAATTCGTTAAGGCGTGCCTGGATAGTGGGAATGAAAGAATATTCTCCTGTTAAAGTTAGCTCATATTATACCTTCTGCTGGGAATGGGAAGACTGGACAAAGTCAATTACACAGCACAGTACCGACTTTAAATTGCTTATAGACAATTTGATTAAATATAAAGAAGGTGAAAAGACTTTGGATGATGCATTGGGAAAGTATATTAATCAAGGAATAAAAAAAGATTATATTGAATTTGCAGAAGATTCATATTTAATTGATTTTACCAATAATTCAGAAGCTTGTGATATATATTATCATTGGGAAACTGAGGATTGGTGGATTTGTACAGACGGTTCTAGAAAGCGTCATAGTAGATTTATTTCAAGGCATAATGCATATATTTTAAAAAGTTTTGGAGCAAATTATAAGAATAATAGTTTAAGTAATTCTAAAAAGATAGGAATAGGAGACTGGTGTGTATGGTATTGGGCTACGTCAAATAATAACTGCATAGCCGTTGAGAATTCTACTTATCGTATCGTTATTGATATAAAGTATGATAATAAGCAGAAGAAATGTAGCTTTATTCTAAAATCTCGTGACTCTCAACAAAATATTGAAGATAAGTTTGTAGAAGGATTTATTAAAAGAGAAAATGAGTATCATCTTGAGTTGGATATGCAGGATGGATTTAATCCGGCACTGATTAAGGATAAAGTGCTGGAATATATTAATCGTTTCGAGTACCTAAACAAAAATGAAGGATAGAATAATCCCGTTTTTCCTCACCCTATCCCTCGATTTGGCATATTTGCATATATACTTTTGGCATATCAAAGATTAATAACAGAATGTCTAACATTAAAAAAAACAATTTATGTCAAGAGTATTCAGAGTAACTCCGAAGAGAGTAAAGAGAACAAACGGAACAGTACTGACACCTGAAATGGAAGTGACTGTAACTACCCAAACCCACACTTCAGATCCATTTTATAATGGAGCAAAAGAATTGAAGGAGGCTTATATGCGTATGTATGGCTTTGATTATCAGAAAGCCTGTTGCAGTAAGAATGATTTTGATTTCAAGAAATTAGATTAGTGTTGACACAGATATGATGGCGGTAGAAGAATATCAGTTCTTCTACTGCTTTTCTAGTTTCCTAATAAAGACATTTAAGTATGGAAGAAAAAACTAATTCAATAATGCCTTTCTATTTCCCCAAAGACCATAAATCCATTGTCTCTATAATTGGTATTGGAGGTGGAGCCGGAAGAATAGTAAACAAAATGCAGGCTTGTAGGTTGACCGATACAGAGTTAAGTATATTTGGTATGAACAGAAAAGAAATGGAGGAACTGTCATTACCGCATAAATACCTGATAGGGGCGGATGGATTAGGCAGTGGAAAAGACAGAAGTCTTGCAGACGCTGAGTGTCAAAAAATATTGCCAAGCTTAAAAAAAATCATTACCGATAAAAAACTGTCCTGCTTTATAGTATGCCTTGGTGGCGGTACAGGAGAAGGCTGTAAAAAACGTTTCTTCAGAAAGCCGTTGACATGCAAATAAGGGTAAAATTACTTGTTGTCACATTGCCTCACCCATCCGAAGGACTGGAGAAGAGGGAAAATGCTTTACGGCTTCTTGACGAGATAGAAAAATTAGTAGATGGGATTTTTGTTGTAGACTATGATGTTTTGCCTTGTAGCACTATTTCAGATTTATACAATGAGGCCGACAGAAAAGTAATGAGTTTTGTATGCTCATTTATAAATATGATAGTGAAACACAGTCTTATTTGTTTTGATTTTAATGATGTCAGAAGTTTCTTGAGATACTACTCTGATACAAAATTTATAGATTTCTTTACGTTGTCAGGAAATATTGATTATCTGGATGAAGAACTGAGTGACTTGCTGAAACATTTTCCAACGAAATATCACACTTTAGATGATATATCCAATTTGATTGTGGCAATTCATTATAATAGAGATACCGATGAGTATATAGTTTGCAAATTTCTGGATATGATTGTATCTGATGATATTATGAAAAAACTGACAAAAGACACCCAGACAAAATGGACGATGATTCATGACCCTAATATGGAGAAAAACATCTTCAGAATCGATATATTCACTAAATGTAATTAAAGATATTCATATGAAGACGATAGATGGATATGATGTGAAGATATTCACAGACAATATAGAAGATACAGCTCTTGACCAAATCAGGCAGTTGCTGTCCATAGATGTATTCAGTGACTGCAAGATTCGCATTATGCCGGATGTTCATGCCGGGGCAGGATGCGTGATAGGATTTACAGGGAACTTAGGTGATAAGGTGATACCTAATATAGTAGGAGTAGATATAGGGTGTGGCATGTTGGTTCAACCATTTACTTGCAATAACCCTATCGACTTCCATGCTTTGAATGAATATATCCTCCGTGCTATTCCTTCCGGACGTGACTTTAGGGATGAAAACTATCTTCCATTGCCGTAAAAGTATTCAGGGCTTTATCAGAATGCAAAACAACTGATATTGCGGTTGCGCTGTTATCGTGAATTGAAGGAAGTTCGCAGACTATATAAATCTATAGGTTCGCTTGGAAGTGGAAATCATTTTATAGAACTTGACAAAGATGAGTCAGGCCTTTACTACCTGGTAGTGCATACCGGTAGTAGTAATTTAGGGAAGCAGGTGGCAGATATTTATCAGAAACTTGCAATTAAATGTCAGTCCGGATGGGACAAACTGCAGGAAGAAAAAAATCGTATCATTGAAGAGTACAAACAAGCCGGACGAAAAAGTGAATTACAGGATGTCATCAGAAATCTTCACAACTCATTTAAGACCCGCAAACTGACCATACCACAGGATTTATGTTATTTGGAAGGTCAGTTTAGGGAAAACTATCTGCATGATATGTGTATCTGCCAGCATTGGGCACAGATAAACCGTAAAATGATTGTAAATCTGATTATGGATTTTATCGTTGGAAAAGGTCTTGCTTCATCAGAAGAGCATTTTCAGCCTTTTGAAAGTGTTCACAATTATATTGGTAATGATAATATAATCAGAAAAGGTGCAATATCGGCAAGATTGGGTGAAAAATGTATCATACCTTTGAACATGCGTGACGGTTCTTTGATTTGTATCGGGAAAGGTAATGAAGACTGGAACTTTTCTGCTCCTCATGGCGCCGGAAGAATCATGAGCCGTAGTCAGGCATTTAAGGAGATAAGTCTGGAGGATTTCAAAAAATCGATGAAAGATGTATATAGTGAAACTGTAACAGAATATACTAAGGACGAGTCTCCTATGGTTTATAAATCAAAACATGAAATCATAAATAACATTAAGGATACTGTTGATATTGAAACTGTAATAAAGCCTGTATTTAATTTCAAGGCTGCCGATCTCTAATATGTTTCAGTATAAGAATTTGTGGAGGTGTTTGAATTTATTTTAGAATGAATTAGTCTTGATTAATAATGCAATATCTTGATATATCATATAGAGACGATTTTGTTATAGCTTGTGGTGATATTCATGGCGAGTTTGAAACACTTGTCTTTAATATTATACAAAAGAAAATAGAAAATGCGATTGTTATTGTTGCTGGAGATTGTGGCTTCGGATTTAATAAACTGGCGTATTATGATGAACTCTATAAAAGGAAGTTACATAGAAAGTTAAAGAAACAGAATGTTCTACTGCTTATGGTACGTGGTAATCATGATGACCCCTTATTCTTTGATAAGGAGTTGATTGATTATCCTTATATGAAAACTTTGCCGGATTATACCATTGTACATACTAGGAAACATAATATCTTGTGTGTTGGTGGAGCTATATCTATAGACAGGAGTTTCAGGCTTTCCCAGATGGATTATAATCGGATTCTCGGTAAACAAAGGTTACCTTTGTATTGGAAGGATGAAATGTTCAGATATGATGAAGAGCAGTTACTGATTCTCAATGATGAAGGCATAAAAATTGATACAGTAATAACTCATTCAGCTCCGGATTTTTGTCCTCCACTTACAAAAGGAGATGTAGAGCATTTCTGTGCCAATGATGATGATTTGACTTATGATTTGGATAAGGAGAGAAAAGATCGTACCCGACTATATGAATGGCTTGTAGGGAACGAACATCCTCTTACCAATTGGTTTTACGGACATTTTCATACTTCTACTGAAATATATGATGAAACAATGAAGATAAGATTCTGCTTACTTAATATTAATGAGTTAAGTAGATTAAAGTAGTTGTAAAAGAATTAAGTTGAACTATGTTTAAATACTAGTTAAGGCTCAATTCAGATATATAGTGAGTAAAAGTTCAAGAAAAATACGTACTATTAATACAATGTATAATAAAAAGGTGTACAGGGTAAAAAGCATAGAATCCATACTTTGCTATGGTTCCCTGTACAAATCCTCTTATTCCATTATATACATAAATAATCATGCAGGCTATTACAGCACCAATCACTCCATAGTGCATCATCAACGGTGGACAACACGAATGTACACTGGATAAAATCCGTCAGCTCTCTTTTTTCTTACGACTACTTTAAATGTTGCCATATCAGATTGATTTATAAGTTATTAAATGGTGTATGCGTTGGTGTATGCGCCACTGTTCAAAAGTGTATACGTGGTGTATGCAAGTACCGTTTATTTGGCTCATTTTTTGCGGACAAATGCACGAACCGCCTAAAAACAACTTAGGCTGTAACGCCTGATAAACAGTTCGTTACAGCCTAAATCAAATATTATCCTATATTACTTATGCTTCCTCAATAGCAGCCTGCGCCGCTACCAATGAGTCTTGATTATCAGCATATTACGTCAAGTTCGGGAAACATTTGGGAAACATTTTAAACACATTCTGCGTATTCTGCACGCATACATCATGCCTAAGAAAGTTCCTTATCATCCTTAAATGTTAACGACAATGTAAAAGAGCACATTCAAAACAGGTAAGCGAGATATGTAGTAAAAACA
>ENA-ORNF01000368-ORNF01000368.1-human-gut-metagenome-genome-assembly--contig:-NODE-368-length-47668-cov-6.272258_pt1 | contig 47668 bp, 28 predicted proteins | sample MGYA00242110_ERZ509012 | MGnify/ENA primary metagenome ERZ509012 (study PRJEB26280, sample SAMEA2338714) | human gut metagenome | biome: human gut; feature: human-associated habitat; material: faeces... | reverse complement strand
AAAATAACAGCAAAAAGCGAAAGTGTGTTATGTTTACCAACACTTTCGCTTTTTGTCTATTTTAATTTAGTTTATTAGTGTGTGCTTTTATACGGCGGAGCGTTGCGACACCGACTTGTATCAAGACAAGCACACATCTAAGTGCCAATTTTTATAAATTGTTTAATTTTATATACACATTACAAACAAATATGATATACTCGTGTTAAAAGGAGAATAACAATGAATAAAATTTCAAAATTTTTTATCTGCTTATGCCTGTTATTTACAAGCTGTTTTGCAATGGTGGGTTGTGGTAATAATAATGACCCAGGAGCAAAAAAAGAATGGACTTCCGTATCCATAAGCAATTCAAATGTGTCTGAATATTTTGAACTTGGTGGGTATTTAGGATACTCTTTCAATAATTGGAACGGCAACGCAAATTCCCCTTGGGCTGATAACTACTATTACAAAGGTTTGGGAATAACTTATTTAGAAAACAAAGAATACTACACAAATAAAAGTTCTGAAAAGAATTTATCATTGGATAATTTCTTTTCTTTCCAAGAAAACTCTTCAAATAATTGTTTGAAGTGGAAAGTAATTATTTTAAAAGCAAAAGAAAATATTCAAATAGACACATTAAGATTAAGAAGTTATTTTTCAGATAATGTTGACTCAGCTAAAGCTTATAACTCAAATATAAATTTACAATTTACAATAAAAGAAGAGTCTCGCAACTCTTCTAGAGATAACCCAATATTAAGTGATGTAGCAACTTATAATATAAAATATGGCGCACCAGACCAAACATTTAAGATGTTTAAAGGCGATGACATTGTCCCTGACAATCATTACACTTCTTTATCACTCAACAAAGAATATTCAAATAATGACGAAACTTGGACTAACAGAACAATTTCCATAAAACAGAACCAATATTTTTGTATTGAGTTCACAGGAATTGAACAAATAAAACCCACTTTCAGCTCAGAAAGTGATTTTTCAGAAATAGAAAACCAGGCAAATATAAATTTTGTTGTAGAAGACATAACTTTATCAATTAAAGTCGAAAGATAGTGGGGGAGCAATATATGAATGTATCAATGCTGGGTGCTTTATTTGGGATAGACACCTGGTTTTATAAATTATTATATTCTATGATGCAAGGAATTTTAAAACTATGCGATACGGTCTATAAAGTCGTCCTTGTTTTATGTGGAATGAAAAAGAATACAGAGTCAGGGGACGGTCTTTTAGAATCGAAGTGTTTATGGAATATAGAAAAGCAACGATTGATGATTTAGAAAAAATTTGGACAAAGACATTTTAGATAACCCTAATGACGAAAAATACGTGAATTGGAAACATCAATATATACAAAACAATATATTGGGTAAATGTGCAACATTTGTGGCCGTTGTCAATTTTTCATCAATCGCTCAAATTACCGTTTTATTTTCAACTGATTGTTCTGCTGTTAAGGATAGACCAATGCTTTGTGATGGTAAAAGCCGTGCAAATATGAATGCATTTAGAATTGAAAAAAAAGTATGAAGGACAAGGACATATTTCTAAACTTGTTAAAATGGCAGAACAATATGCAAAAAGTCAAGGAATAACATATCTTACCATTGGTAGTGAAGCGAAGAAAAGCAGAAATTTAGGATTATACTTGCATTTTTGATATACAGAATTTATTACAAGTTTATTTGAAGATGGCGATTTAGTGTTGTTTTATGGAAAAATCATTTAAAATAAAAAAGGGCTTCAATTTGATATTTGAAGTCCTTTTTCGCTGGTTTCAAAATAGTTAGCCCTTAGCTCACTTTTTTTTCATGCGAAAAATTCATAAAGAAAAATGCTTTATCATATGAATTATTATAGGAAAAGCCACATCGTCAAGAACATGCAATACTCTTGGTTTTTCGACAAAATTCAATTTTCTGTTATTTTGATTATCAAAGAAAAAAATATAAAATAGGAGAGTAACTTCGAAATGAAAATTAAATGTTTTTCCATTCGTCCAATAAAAGTTTTTATCACTTTGCTTTTGGTTTGTGTTGCACTTTGTGCAATGCTTACAGTTACAAATGCCCAAACTGTTTATTTTGGATATAGCGAAAGAAAAGTTCCAATATATTCGGTTCAAACAACTGAGAAAAAAGTTGCACTTACTTTTGATGCTGCATGGGGTGCGGATAAAACCAGCAAAATTGTTGAAATTTTAAAACAAAATAATGTTGGCGGAACATTCTTTTTGGTTGGTTTTTGGAGTGAAAAATATCAAGACAAAATTAAAGAAATTGATGGCGCCGGTCTTGACATTGGAACACACTCTAACACACACCCAAAAATGAGCACACTTTCTCCAGCTCAGCAAGAAAGCGAACTTATGATTAGCTCTAAGCTTATCTCAAATGTGACTGGAAAAGAAGTTCGTTTTTTCCGTCCACCATATGGCGATTATAACGATCAACTTATTGTGACATGTGATAAACTCAAACTTCAAGCAATTCAGTGGGACGTTGATTCTCTTGACTGGAAAGGTTTGTCTGCTCAGCAAATTTTGACAAGAGTTAAAAGTGGTGTTAAAAATGGATCAATTATTCTTTTTCACAACAACAGTGACCATATTTTGGAAGCATTGCCACTTGTGATTGAATTTTTGAAAAGCAATGGATACGAAATGGTAAATCTTAGTGGGCTCGTGATGGAAAATGGCTATACAATTGACAATAACGGAGTGCAAAAGAAGGTTTAAAACCTTAAAAAGGGGAAGTATTATGATAAACAATTTTGAAAAAAACAACCAAGTTGAAATTAAAGGCAAACTTGCAAGCGATCCAGTATATTCACATTCTGTTATGGGTGAGGGGTTTTACGAATGTGAATTGATTGTCCCTCGACTTTCTTCACAAGTTGACGTTCTTCCAATTACAATTTCAGAACGACTTTTGCCAGAAATTGCTGATAAAAATAAAGAAATCGGAATTTTAGGGCAACTTAGAAGCTATAACAAACTTGATAATGAAAAAAGCCGACTTATTCTTACAATTTTTGCAAGAGAAATTGTTCCAGCAGAATCGATTGAAAATGGAAATCAAATTTCAATGACTGGATATGTTTGTAAAGAGCCAATCTACAGAACAACACCTTTTGGCAGAGAGATTACTGACATTTTGATTGCTGTTAATCGTGCATATAATAAAAGTGACTATCTTCCATGCATCGCATGGGGCAGAAATGCTCGTTTCACAGGCGATTTATCAATTGGCGATAAAGTAACAATTCAAGGACGAATTCAAAGCAGAATCTATCAAAAAAAGCTTAATGATGAGACTGTGATAAACAAAACGGCATATGAAGTTTCAATTTCAACAATTTCTCTTGAAGAAGAGCAAAAAGTTGAAGAAGAAGTTCAAGATACATTTGCACCAGAAATGGCCGAAAAAAACAATGTAATCTAAAATTGTCTTTAAGCATAAAAAAAGAAACTCACAAGAGTTTCTTTTTTATTGTTCTTATTATTTATTCAATTGATTTATAAATTTGTTCTTTATATTCTTCAATTGTTGGAACATTAAGCCCCTCAAAATTGCCTTGCATAAAGATGTTAAGTTTATTGTTCTTGTCAAAAACACGATTTATACAATTGTTAATGTCAACTAATGTTACTTTTTCAATTGCTTTAATTTTTGTTTTCTTTCGTGGGAATGAAACTTTTCCTCGTTCAAGATATGTGTATAAATTTAAAGAACATGTTTCTGAATATTTGCTATATTTTTCATTGTCAAGGTCATTGATTGCATTGTCTTTGCATTGATCAAGATATTCTTGTGAAAAGCTCCCATTTTTGAGAGACACGATAGTTTGATTTAAAAGGTCAAAAATCTTTGAAATGTTTTCATATTTACTTGTTGAAAAATGCACAAGCATTGCATTTTTTGTTGCAAGGGAAGAATAGTCTGGAATAACATAGCCTGAATAAATCAAGCCAAGTCTTCTTGCTTCTTGATAGAACATTTTATTGATTGACCTGAATGGTCTTGATATAAATCTCATGCATGGATTTGTTCTAAACTCGTCAATTTCACTATCAAATGAGAAATATACTCTGACTTTATAATCATTATCTTGAGTTTGATAGGTTTTTATACTTTGATCAATTTCGATGTTATCTGACAGAGGCGGCAAAATTTCAGAAGGTGATTCTTGCAAAGCAAGATTATCAATAAAATATTTCTTCACAAGTTTAAGAACTTTTCTTTTAGATAGAGATGTGCAAATTGTTAAAATAAACTTATCTGCAACAAAATTCTTTTTTCTAAAATTTTCAAGATCTTCAATTGTATATGAATCTAACATTTCTTTAGTTCCAAAAATAAAATCTGGATCAAGTTCTTTATGTTCGTGAATATACATATAGCTTTGAAAATCAAAATCGTGTGTTGATTCGCTTTGTTTTTGCTTTTTCTCTTCAAGAACAACTTTTTTCTCGTTTATAAAACGTTCTTCATCAAAAGCAGTGTTAAACAAACAATCACTTGCAAATTCAAAACATCTATCCGCTCTGCGGTTTGACTCGGTGAAATTAACCATTAAAAAGTCGTGAGATGTGAAAGCATTAAGAAATGTTATTTTTGTTTTATCTTCAATAACTTGTTCTTGCGAACGATTTTTCGTTTGCTTCATCATCATGTGTTCAAGAAGGTGAGGAAGACCCCATTGACCACCATTATAATTGTGTCCAGCATAAAAGCCAGCACAAAGTGAAGTAACATTAAATATTTTTCGTCTTTTATAGATTAATGTTGCTCCGTTTTTAAATTTGATAATTTGTGTTTTCATTGTTGTCCTTTGAATTATTTTGTAACTTTATTTTTAATGCAAATTATAACAACAAGCAAAACTGTGTTAATTATAACAAGTGTCATTCCAAGAATTTGGAGCATTGTCCATGTGTCTGATTGAACGTTATAGTTATATACATAGCCTTCGCGAACAACTCCAGAACCATCTTTGAATGCAATTTCAGTCATGTTTGTTTTTGTATTTCGTTTTGAAAGAATTTTTATTCTTGCACCTTTATCAAGCAAAGTGATAATTTCGCTGTCAGATTTTTCATAAAGGAAAACTTCTGCATTATCTTTTTTGATTGAGCCATTTGTGATAAGAGCAACATTTTCAGATTTAATTGGCTTTGCACGTGAAGCATCTATAAAACCTTCAAGTGTATTGTTGCCATCTTTAACAGTGACTCTTAAAAATTGTGTTCCCATTGAAGTGAAATTATAAAGTCCACTTTCTGTCTCACAAACCGTAACATCAGCAGTGATAGGAAGAAGCTTAATTTCAGTGTTAATTGTATCTCTAACAAAAGATGGCATTTTCAAAAGAGCAGTGTTTGAAAAAACAGTAACTTTTTTATAGCCATATGAAGATTTTTCAAGCTCAGATAAAGCATCAGATCTTACATAGCCATAATAGTTTTTATCATTTTTAGAGAACATGATAAAATTATATCCAACAATATATTTGTTTTCAGACAATTTTCCTTGTCCAATTATTGTAACTGTGCTGTTTTCAGGAATTTGGATTGTAACATTTTTGCTGTAAGGATAATCAAAAAGATTTACACTTTGAACAGCTTTAACATATGTAAATTTATCATAATCAGACCAATATTCGGTTGTAATATCTGGATTACGTTTAAGTTTAAGTGTTGTGTTAAAGCTTGCCAAAACTCCACTGAAAGAATATATATTGATTTGTTGAAGATCAGAAGAGAGAAGTGCCATTGTTCCTTTGTTTGTGCAAAGATGAACAAGGTTAAAACCTTCTTCAAGCAAAATATCTTTTCCTAAAACATGGCTAAGTTCAGTTGAAGTTGAGCCAATTGAAAGAGAATAAAATTCAATTTTGTTTTCAACATTAATTGCTAAAAGTCTTTCACCATTTTCAAAAACAACTGCACCAAAGTCTGTAAGATTGCTCATTTCATTAAAACCATTTACAGCTTTTGATAAAGTTATTTCAGATGGTTTTGTGCTAAGGTCATATTCAAATGACAAAATTGAATCGTTATTAAGAAGCATTAAAAACAAATTCTCATCTTTTTGACATGCAAAAATGTGATCATAAGCTGAAAAGTTTGTGAAACGATTGGAAATCTTAAACTGAGTTTTTTCTTTGATTTGGACATGATTTTCGTCACTAACGTTATCAAATTCAATCAAGTTGAAAACATTTTCAATTGGATTTTCAGGACAAACAAGCAACATATCTTTGCCACCAATTTGAATTGTTTCAAATTTAAAAGATGTATCAAGAATTGTTGAAAGAGTCGCATCAATTTCATATTCTGTGAAATCTTGTGAATTTAAGCATTGAATTGCTCCTGATTCATGGTCATATAGCAAAACATAGTTGTTCACAACAAGAATATTTGTTGGAACAAAGTTTGTTTTGAAAACATAGTTTTCACTTCTGAAATCATTTAAAGCTTTATCGACAACTTTTAAGCAAGAATCTGCCTTATCGAAAACAAAGATATATTCATTTGAGTTTTCCATTAAAACAGGGTCAACTAAAAAAGGAGTTGACTCTTGTTTTTCTGTTTCTTCAGCTTCTTCGACAGCATAAAAGGACAGGGCAGAAGCAGAGCTTCTTTGCTCTGCCTTGCCACATAAGATAGATCCAAATAAAATAAATATTAAGCAAGTTATTGATGTGAAAATTTTTATAATTTTATTTTTCATAATTTTTTTATCCTTTATTACCAAATGTTTGTCATGAAGTCGAAGATTGTTCTTGCATCTGGGTTTACAATTTTAACAACACCATCAATCAATTGTGTTAATGGACTTGAGAAGAGAAGACCAAATATTCCGTTTACGATAGGAAGTGGGCTATAGTCAAAGATTGATGATATAATTGGGTCTTCCTTATGACTTATTGTTACAGTTGCCGTTGCTGGGTTGTTAAACTCATCTTCACTTGGTGCAAGTGCAACAGTGATAAATCTGTTATAGGTTCCTTTACGGCTCCATTGGCTGTTAAATCGTTCTCCAATGCTTCTGAAGATATTCATATCACTTTTTTTAACAGTGTCTTGAATTTTTGTATCGGCAATAGCGTTGTTAAAATTTGCTGTAAATGTTCCCGCATCATTGCTTGTTATGTAATATGATGCAGATGCATTTCTGTAATATGAGAAACCTTTATCAGCGGTCCAGAGCCATTTTTTGAATAATCCACTTCCAAAGTGGTTCTCTTGTCTGTAAACGTGTTCTGAAAGAATTGTTTGGCTGACAACCATGTCTGTTGCATTAAGAGCATTGTTAAAGAAGTTTGGATTAACACCATTCATATAAAGTTCATATGCATCAATGCAACGATAGGTGAGAATTGAACTTGCAAATAATAATTTATCATTTTCAGTTTCAAGTCCAAGCCCGAAATATTTATTAAGAAGATTTGTAATTTCAAGTAACTTAGAATATGTTAACAACTGACCAGTTGCACCTGTGCCATAGTTCTTTCTTCCAACAACGATCTTTTGACCATTAATCCAAAATTCTCTGCCATTTTCGTTTTCGATTTTCGCATAACCATCAATGTTTCCAACAGCTTCACCAAAAATATCTTTATAAAGGAAATATGCACTTACTCTGTCAATAACAGATGGATTTGCAACAAGTTCTCTATAATTATAATCGGTTTTGAATGGGTTATACATTGTAATTTTGTTAAGCATGTCTGCAATTGTATATCCATTTTTAACAATATATATTTGATATGACATTATTTCATCGTGATCATTATGTAATAAATATCCATTGCTATTGTTTCGACAATCCTTTTCAAAATCAGTTGTATCGTTATAGAAGCGAACTCTTCGATCATCACGATTTGAATAACTATTTGTGCCGGTCAAATAGAAATCTTCCTTTCCACCAGCAGGAGTTTCAATTGAAACAATTCCTTTGATCACTTGTGCTTTTGTTTGCCAAAGCATAAGAAGATGAACATCAAGATTGTCAAGTTTGAAGTTTGGATTTTCAAATTGTTCTGAGCCTTCAAACAAAGCTGTGTTAAACCCGTTGATTTGGAAACCTGATTGTATTTCTGAGGCTTTTTGTTTATTTGTAGTTTTAGTAACATTTCTGATTTGAAGTTTTATGATTGAAGTTGTCAAATCAGCAAGAGGGGTTGATTCTCCATGAGCATCATATTGTGTTACTGTTACTTTAGGGAATCCTGTTTCACTTGCAACAACCTTATATTTAAATTGAATTGTTCCATTTACAAGATCAATATCAACATAGTTTCTTGCTTCTTGTGAAGAGATAAGTGTTCCACCAATATCAACAGTGAACAAATTGTTTTTAAGTGAATATGTTCCTGCTCTGAAATTAAGATAGTTGAAAATGTTTCTTAATGAAGCTTCATTATTAATGTTTGTTTCAACTGCATTGCAATCAAGGCCATATTGTCTGAGGTGTTTAGCATCGTCATTTCCAATTCCTTCAATGAAATTGAAAATCTTAATAATTCCTTCTGAATTGCTTGTTGTTGCAATTTTAACATCAATGTTTGTCGTATATTTAAGACGCATTTCAAATTGACTTTCAGTTGGAGCAAGTTTTACAAGGTTATATGAAATTTTTGTTGGATAACCAATGTTTGTTCCATCGCTATCATTGAACACATATACAAATGGATCATTTTCTGCAATTGTAATGCTATATGGACAATCTTTATTTGTTCTGCTGTTTGTTCCATAGTTAGTTGAATATGAATATGTTCCAGCAGATGGGTTTTTCCAATCTTTTACACTTCTTGCTTCTTCAGAATATGCAAGATATGTTGATTGATTTGTATCATCTGGTCTGCCTTGATTTCCAGAAGAAGAATAGGTTGATTCAACTTCGCCAAGGTCGATGACAAGGTTATATGAAAGAGCAGTGTAATAGAAGTTAACTGTGAAATCTTGTTGAACATTCAATGCATAGAAGTTGTTTCTTGCAGAAGATGAAACATATGTTCCGTCTTCTTTTTGTCCAGGAGCAACATCGTTTGCACTAAGTTTTCCAGCATATAATTTTGTTGTGTCTCCAGCTTGTCTATAATCTGACAAAATTCCATTTACTTTTGATTCATCGACAATATTGATTGTTCCATTGATTGCTGTCACAATGTTTGGAAGGTCAACAACTGAAATTCCAGCACCAGCATCATATGCAAAGCAAATTGAATTGTTGAATTCATTGGTTGTTGAGAAACCAACAAATTGTGAGAATTGATAGCTTATTGATGTAATTTTAATGCTTTCATCTCTTTGAACGAGAAGAGAACCTTTGATTGTTGCAGATTCGATTTCTTCTGGCAAACCAGTTTCAGCATTAACAAGTTTGCTTCCGCTATTATCTTCAAAATATTTATAGGTGTTAAGAGTTACAATATAAACTCTTGGTTCATAGATTGCAGCAATCTTTGTGTCTCCAGATACAGAAACATTTGATGCCTTGAATGTTATAATTTTGCCATTATCAAGAGTATATGAGTTTGCATTGATCATTGTAACTTGTTCTGAAGGAGAAACTGCTGTTTCGCCACCAATAAGAACAACATCGAATGCATGACCATATGATGCAGAATAAAGAGCAAAGCCTTTAAAGATATAACCTTCAATTGCTGGAGCAGAAATATCATATCTTAAATGTTTAATTGCAGAAGTATTATCATTGCTGTTTGCATTTGTTCTTGTAACTGCAATTTCTGTTCCAATGTAAAGATTTTTATTGTTTGAAACTTCGTTAAAGTTTGCAAATTCTTTATATCCAACACCATATTCAGATTTCAAAACAACCTGTGCAGTAAGAGTGATTGAAGCAAATCGGTTAAAGATTGTATGGAAATTGATTTGACCATTAGTAACAGTTGCTGAATCGCCCCTTGTAAGGCTGAAATTCTCTTCATTAACAGTTGCATGGTCAGCATATGAAGTGTTGTTGTTATAGATCTTATCTGATGAATCACTTATAGAAGTGAAGGTTATTCCAACAATGCTTGGAGTGAAGAAGAATCCAGTTCCTGAAATTCCAGCACCAGTGAATTTTGAACCAATCATAGAATCATTAGGAGTGTAAAGAGTTGAAGCAATAAATCTTTGTTCAAAGTCGATAAATCCACCTTTAAAATCTGCAATGAATGACAAATCTTCAGTAGGGGTGAAGTTGAATGCAGAAGTTTTATCTGCTGAAACATATGAGTTAAATTTATTATCAGCACTATAGAAACTTGAAACTGCAATGTAACCTTTATTTGTCAATCTATTTCCCCAATCAATCTCTGAAATGTTTTCTGAATCGTTAAACATTTTAGAAATCATGTTTGAAATTTCTCTTGTGAAAATGATAGAAGACAATGTTCCAGCATAGTTTTTGAAATCTACATAAACTCTTATTGCTGTTCCTTCTTCTGCACGATATATTATTTTTGCATTTTGAACAGTTGCTTGATTTTGAGATCTTGCAATTTCAATATAATTTGCTGAACCATCAGCAATTGTAAGAATTTCAAGTTTAATTGTAATATTCTCATCTGAAACGTCTGAGATATATTCAATTTGATTAAGTTTGATAAGTTTAGCAGTGATTGTTCCGCCAATTCTATAATCTTTCAAAGCAAGTTCAATTGAATTGCTATATTTTTCACCAACTGTGAAATCGTTTTCATTATAGAAGTTGTCAAAACGATAATATGTTCCGTCAATAAGTTTTTCATAGAACACTGAAACATTTTTAGCAAATCCGGTTCCAAGAATTGGATCAGTTCTGTTTTCTTCAAAATTATCTTGTCTTACTTCAATTTTGAATTCTGAAGAAAGAATGCTATAAGGATAGGTGATAACAAATTTGCCATCTTGAATTCTAAAAGCAACATTTCCATGATCAACTGTTTCAATGATTTGATTTTCTTCTGTAACATTTAACATTGCATTATTGAAGTAGAGATTAAAACCATCAGCATCATATTTTTTATCGATATATAATGTTTGAATTTTTTCTCTTAATGTTGCATAGATAACATATACTGTTTCACCATCGATTTCTTCGGTTGAAAGTTTGTTATAATCAATAGCATTAAAAGTATAGTTAGAAATTGCTGAAAGCAAATATTCGTTTGAATCAGACGAATTGCTGAAATATCCAACAAATTCATAATAATTGTTTCTATCTTCAGTTTTAACAGCCATTGTTGCACTGAATACATATTCAAACACATTATATGAAGTGCTTGTTGAAACAACAGTGTTTCCACCAAGTGTTACAACAATTCCGGTTTCGGTTGTTGCATAGTTGGCAGATGTGTCTTTAATCAAGTTTGTTTTGACAACTGTTTTATATCCACGATTAAAGCTTACGTCAATATCAATATAGTTATCATCAAGTTCAATTACTGTTGAATTTGTAACCATTTCACCCAAATAGAGATAGTGTGAAAGAACATATGAAGATGAAACTTTATCTGCAAGAGCAATTGCATTGAGCTTATCAAGTGTAAGAGGGCCTTCGCTTTCATTGAAGTATTTAGTAATTACGCTATCAATATTATTATTAACGATAATGTTGAATCTTACTGTTGTAATCTTTTTATAAGCAATCTTGAATGCAAGGTTTTTGTCTGTTGAATAGGTGAGATAATAGCCTTGAATATAATGTGAATTAAATGAATCGTTATTGCTATATGAAATTATTGGAGAAACATTTCCAAACAAAGATCTGAAAGCTTCATTGCTTAAAGTGAAGATGTTATTAAATGCACCAATTTCACCGGTTTTTGAAATTTCTGCAACCAAAATTTCAGATACTGAATAGCCTGGAACAGCAACAACATTAAGCGCTTCGGAATTTTCTGTTTCTGAAACCGAAGCAGAACCCTTATTATCGTCATTTTCATAGATTGTTGAAGTGTTAGCTTTTGAAATTAAAATTTCAATTGAAACTGAAGAAGCTTCTGGAAGCTCAAAATCCATGAAGTTTTCAGTATAGGTTGTTGAATTTCCGTCAACTGTGATTTTGAATCCAGAGAACTTTTCAAAGTTTGAAAGGGCATAGAACAAACTGATAATCGAACCACTTGGAACAGTGATTGTTACAGTGTTGTTTGTGCTTGTAAGAGAATAGCTTCTGAAAGTTTGATTGATTGTGCTTTCAGTAATGTTTGCAAAGAACGAACTGTTTACGCCACTTGGAATTCTAAGTGTAAGTGAAACAGATTTTGATTGTTCACTGATGCTTACAGTGTCTTTTCCAGTTCCTAATGTAATTTTATTAGAATCAACACGATTTTGTTTTGTTATTACTGTGAAATTATAAATCTTTTTAGCAACAGTGCATGATTTGCTGTCACCATTTGTAATTTCATAGCCAGCACTCGCAATGAATGATGCTTGAATTGTTCCATATACATTAGTTACAGCAATTGTTTTATTGTCTGCTGAAACACTGATGTTTGTTTTGCTTGAAAGAGCCAAGTCAGAAGATGAATATACAACTGCATGTCCTTCTTTTGCATCGTTTCCATTGATTTGAATTGTTTCTGATGTGCTTGTTTGATATTTAGCATAAACAAGAGAATATTTTCCGTTAAGTTTTGCTTTATCTGAATATGAAGAAGAAATCAAAATATCTTCATAATAATTTGTATCGTCTGGATTGTTAATTCTTGCAAACCAACCAACAAAATCAGATTCGCCATTATCATTATAATATCTTGTTACAATGCTTGCAGGCATTTTGCTTGACTCAAATTTTGCAACAACAGCAATGTCTTTGTTTGCAATAAACTCAAATGTGTTTTCATACAAAATAGGAGAGATTGAAGTTGATGTGCTTGTTCCATCGTATAGATAGAATCCATCAAATTTATAAGTTATTCCGTTATATGTATATGAAAGCCCATTTGCATAGTCAACTTTTACTTTAACGTTTTCATTTGCCTTAATGTGGCTGTGTGAAACCATCATTGTTGTTCTTGAAGGAAGAGCATAATATGAACCATTAATTGCAATGTTAAATTGACCAAGATTTCCAAACTTAGCTGCGTCTGAAATTCCGTCAAATGAAACATATACACTTACGGTTGTTTCTTTTGAAACATTAAGCTTAACAACAAGAGCTTTTCCGATGAATTCATTTGGAATTGTTACTGTATAAACGTTATCATTTTCTGAAACTTGAACTGTTTTACCATTAACTTCAACACTATCTAAAACATATCCACTTTCAAGAGTTCCAACAAATGTAAATCTCTTATATGAAGTATAGCTATAATAGTTTTTAGATGTGCTTTGATTGATGATGAAACCATTATTTGAAACACCCTCTGTGTTTGAAGTTGAAACGAAATAGGTAATATTATATGGTTGTTCAAAGTCAACACAAATTTCAATGTCACCATCAATTGGAGTTGTGACAGCTGAGTGACCATCACTGTCAATATTGGCATTGTTGTTTTGCAAGCTATATTCATTATATGTTCCATTGCTGATTACTCTGAAACGATAGAATGAATAGCCTGAATAGTGATTTGTTGCAAGAGAAAGTTTTGTTCCGGCAACAATTTTTACACCTTTTTTCAAATCTGCCTTGATTTCTGCAAGGGTTTTTGTTTTAACTGAATATGAATTTCCTTCAATAAAGTTTCCAGTCACATAAACATCACCAAAATCGGTTGAAGATGTGAAGTCATGTTCGTTTCCATTAACATCCATCAAGAATCGACTGATGTTATCAATAACAACAATCTTAATGAATTTTGCAACAACGGTGTTAGGATCGGTGATGTCTTTTTCAGTTACTGTTTTTTCAGTTGAAACAAGTTTTCCATTATTGAACCAACCGATAAACAAATATCTGTTTTCGTCTGCAATGTTTGCAGTTAATGTAAATGCGCCACCTTCTTTAAGATTGAATTCTGTTTCAGAGTCGAATCTTAAAACACCTTCTTCAGTTGCATTGTTAGAGTTTACATATGAATAATCAATTGAAATATTTTCATCGTCAGGTGAGCCAAGAACTTCTTTTACAAGAGTTACTTGATTGCATGGCTTGAAATATACGACAAATACAAGATCTGAGAAGCTTTCATCACCAGCAACATAATATGATCCGTCTGCATTTGCAGTTACAAGTTCTTTTCGAGAGTAACCACTAACTTTAAAGTCGAAATCGTAAATCATATAGCGATGAGAAATTGTGCTATCAAGAGAAGGAATAATTGTAAAGCTTGAACCTTTTTCAATTTCAATTCTTGAAAGTTCAGATTTCGATGATGTGCTGATTGTTTTAATGTTTCCAGCTGGATCAGTATAGGTGAGGGAAATGTTAAACATTCCATCAAATTGTTCTTTTGTTACATTTTTGCCTTCACCATCTGTAATATAGGTTTCATCGCCACTTACAACAACATCTTTAACAACTTTAATAATGGTTGTTTTTTCATAGATTGCAGCAATAAACACAAGGCGAACATCATCAGACAATCCAGCAAAATATGATTGATTGTTTCTTTCTGTTCTAAGATCTCTTGTTAAAACAATTTCGCTTTCGCTGTTTGTTGAAAGAGTTTTTACAGTTGTTCCATCGATATATGCTGTTTTAAGACCAACAAATTTATATCCAGAAGCAAATGTTGCAACAGAAATTTTTGCAGTTACACCAGCAGGAATTCTGTAAACGGTTTTGATTGATCTTATTGTGATTGTTTGTTTTGTCTTTGGATCTTTATAGGTAAGGGTAAAGTCAAATCCTGAAACTTCAGAAGATGTGTTTTCAATGAAACTTGAAACTGCAAAATAGTTATAGTCAGTATATCTTGCTTCAATTGTAAGATCTTCATTGATTGACTTTTCATAAGCTTCACTTGAAGTTACAAGTTGCCCATTTACAAAGAAGCCAATGAAATAGTTATAAGTATTTGTGTTTTTAAATGAAACAATTGTGTCATTTGAAACAACAATTTCATTTAAAGCAGAATAGGTGTTATCACCAATTGAAACTGAAATGTAACTTGCCGAATCAATGCTTGTTCCGTCACCAGTCATTGTGATGTTTGAGAACCAAGTTTGTTTAACTTTAACAACATAGCCCTTTTTGATCACAGCAGAAATTGTTACAAGATTGTTTGCAGTGATATTTTCAACACTGTAATATTTACCATTCGTATATTCTGTGCTGTTTGATTCGGTTTTTGCAAGTTCACCAAAAGCAGAACCAACAACACTGCAAGAATTTACAATATATTCCATTGTTGGAGCAATTGCAAAGTTAAGAGAAGATCCAACAAGAACATAATTGATGAGGCTGTTTTCTTTTTCTTCAAAATCGTTTGAAGCATTAGTATCAACACCTTCAATTTGTCCATAGGTTACAAGAACTTTATTCATTGAGGCACTCATGCTTTTTGAAATTCTCAAGCTGTCAACTCTTTGAGTAGAGTCAAATATAATGTCGGCATTTTGAATGTCTGAAACAACTTTATTTGCTCGAACATATCTTGCTTCAAAGAAGCCTTGAGCAGGAGTTCCCATGATTGAAGAATCTTTGCTTATAATATTGATTAATGTTGCGTTTTCATCTGAATAATGGAACCAACCAACAAATACATATAAGTTGCCATTATAAATCATATAGTTTGAAAATGCTTTAAGGTTTAATGTTGCACCCGAGTCAAAAACATATTGTTGATTGAGTCCAGCAGCAATTGCACCATTTTCAATTGTTTGACCAACACCATCAACATTTTGAAGAGTTCCGTTAAATGAAAGGAGAGTGTTAAATGTGAAGCCAACTGGAATTGTTCCAGTGTTAACGTTTCCAAGTTCTGAAACGTCTTCAACAAGTCTATGTGCAACATTTGCAACATAGTTTCCAGTGTTGATATATGCCTTTGCATAGTAAACTGAATTGTTTTTATTTAATGCGAAGAAGTCGCTATTATTGAAGTTCTTTAATGCTTCATCTTCATATTCAAAACAAATATCAAACTTATAATATGCATCAGCATAGGAATATGAAGAATTTAATTCACCAAATTCACTTGAATGTTTGTTTTCTGAATTATTTCCGTTTATAAACCATTCTTCAACAGTGTTAGATGTTGTTTCTGATTGAATTGTTATCAGTGTAAGGTCATTTGAATTATCGCTATCAAAATAGCCATAAACTGAAAGGTTATATTTATCAAATACATATTCGACAGGAGAGTTTGTATCATCAATTCCTAAAGATTCAGGTGAAAGGCCATTAGAATTGAACAAAACTTCATTTGTAGATTTTCTGATAAGCAAGAAGTTATAGCCAGAATGAACATTAAATCTAAGGAATCCAAGAATCCTTTTAATAGAAGAATAGTTTTCAATTGTGAAATAAACAAGAGTAAGTTTCTTTGTTTCAAGATTGATTTCAAGTTTATCACAAACAATTGCTTTATCTGCAGTTCGAATTGCAGTGTTAAGATTAAATTCAACTTTTAAAATTCTGTTAAGACGTGCATTTTGATATGTGTTGCCTTGATCATCTGCTGTGCATGCTTCAAACAAGCCAGATTCAGTATTGTAATTATAGAATTTGAAATATTTTGACAAAATGTTTTTGTTGCTTGAACCAGCACTTTCGCCATTTGCCTTGAAAGCATTATATGAAATTCCGTCAAAGCGATAGCCACCAGCTGGGGAAATGATAGCTTCAATTTTAGCATCAAAGAAGAAAGTTCCTTTAAGTGTCACAATTCCATTTGGCTCAACATATGAGCTGTCTGCAATTGAAACATATTGACCATTTTCCATTAATCCTTGAAGTGGATTTCCAGCACTATCTCTTAATCCGTTGCTCATTTCATATGCCATTTCACGATTGTCGAAAGTGAATGTAACTTCAACTGCACGTTTATAAACAGCAACAATAACAGTGTCAGCTGTTGAAATTGAAATGTATGGGGTTGTTTCTTCTGAGCTCATGAATACAAGGTCAGACCATGTTTCAGTGTCACGATCAAATTTTTGTTCATACCAACCAGCAAAAATATAACCAGAAGCAGGAGCAATTTCAATTCCTTGGAACAAGACAATGGTGTTTTGAACAAACGTCAAGTCTTGGAACATTGCCCTGATATCGTTGTTTCCATCTTTTGCATATTCAAGTCCAGTATATTTTTCTGAGAATGAGAAGCTGTCAATTGATGGATATGAATTTTCGCCACTTTTATATTGTTTATATTGATATGGGTCGGAAAGAATAAGTTGCTCACCAACACCAAGATATGTTCTGTTGTTAATTCCACCAGCAACATATACAGAGTTTGAAAGTGAAACAGGAGATGACTTTATATCAAGTGTTGGCAAAATGATTTTGTTTGTCTTTTCATCATATTTGATTTCGTCACCTTCACTGTCAATAAGAACTGCTTGAACAGTAAAGTTAAATACAGGAATAGTTGAAAGGTTTATAAAGTTTCTGTATCCAGTTCTAATGAGATATGGATATTTTTTGTTCTTTTCATTTTGCATTATTGCCTTGATAAGATCATAGATAGAATCAAGAGTGGTGAATTTATCGCCAGATTTATAAGACGTGCCATCAATTGCCTTTTTAAGTTGAATCTCTTTAACAACAACTTTTCCAGGTTTTTTCATTTCAAAACACAAATCATAAAGAGCTTTTTCAATGTTTTGATATTTTCTGCCTCGAATTGTATTTCGAATTCCTTCATCACCACAAACTTTTTTAAGATATGATTCTGAAAGTGTTCCATTTACAAACTCAATTCTGTTTCCAAGGCTGTCGTATCTATCAAAATATGGAGATGATATTGTAACATTATTACTATTTTTATATTCATATTTATAATAGCTATCATAGTTTCCAACAAGAACATCATATGCCATGTTTTCGCCACGATCTGGGTGAACAATATAGTTGCTATATTCGTTTGCTGGATCTCTATTATATGTGATTTTAAAGATATAGAATAAATAATCAACTTTATCTTCATCTTTTGCTTTTTGATTTGCTTTTACAAATTCATCAGTAGGGCAGAAGATTGGTTCAAGTTTATAATTAGAGTTAACACCAAGCGAGTGAATTGAAAGTTCAAACTCACCTTTAACACGAACAACGATTGTAACAGTCGTGTCAACATCGAAATACATGCTTCGAAGGTTTAATTTTCCATCAAGAGTTGGGTCTTTTTCGTTTACTCTATATGTTTGTCTTGCCACACCAAATCCTGAGTTTACAAGCTTGTTTAAAACACTATAATCATTATATTGTCCAGCAATTTGAGTTGTAACAAGGTTGCCAGTTTTTGTGTTTTTCTCATCATATAAATTAAAGAAATTTCTGTCAACAACAGCAACAGGAATGTCGCTTGCTGCATCTGCATCATACATTTTTCCATTTGTATGGTTGTTTCCGTCAATATCTGTTCTAATGATAGTTCTTCCATCGGCATCTGTTTTAGGATTGCTGTTAGAATAGTAAACAGCTTGAACAAGAATTCCAGATGAGTCTTCATCTTCGGCAAAGATATATTCGTTATATGTTTCAATAAATTTTGCGACATATCGAACATTAGAATGAAGTTTAGAAATTTTTAAAACTTCGCCATCAATAATAACATTTCCAGATTCTTTCAAACGATAATATCTTTGATTGTTTTCATTATAATAGATTGCAACATTGCTGAGATAATAATAGGTTTCACTTTGATATACAGATTTTCTGATAGAAGAGAGATAGGTTCTTTCTTCAACGTCATACATGTTTTGGTCAACCTTATTGATGAAAGTTGCGTCATAATAATAATCGGCATTTCCTTCACCAAGACCAGTAACTTTTCTGTAAACCTGAATATAGTTTGGAGCTTTTTTAGAACCAGTGTTGATAAAGAATCCACGAACTTTATCAAGCATTCTTTCTGGAACAATTGCTTCTTCTTTTTTATTAGAATCATAGAAATATTTAATTTCACCTTTATCATCAGTTTTATAATCAGTTACATAGTAATATGTAGTTGAATTTTCATTTTTAAATGCTTGAATAATTTCATCGGAATAAATGTCATCTGAGTTCGTAACTTTTTCATTGGTTGTATACCAGAAATTGTTATCCTTGTCATAGATGCATTTATACCAACCTTCAAAACGATATCCAATTTGAGGAACAGCACGAAGTTCAACATATGAGTCACGATCAATATATGCTGTTTTAAACTGTTGGGTAGAGTATAAGTTGCCATTTGCATCTTTCAAAAGTTCACCAGCATTAAGCGAACCAAGACGGCTGACATAAAGTCCATTGATCATTCCATTTTGAACACGTTTAATTACTGTAAAAATATTGCTGTTTGCAGTTGCGATTTGCTCGGTGCAAATATCATTAAAGCGAACACCATTTACAGAATATGTTGATGAATCACCTTTATACATTGATTTTCCATATGCTTCAAAATATGAGCCATTTTCAAACAAGACACTATTATATTTCATGTTATAGAAAAGAAGTGTGTTGATGAATGAAACATTATTTTGTTCTGGAATATTTCCAAGGCTCATAGACCAGAAAGCTTTTTCATTAACATCATAATAAAGAGGAATGGTTGTGCTGATATTAGACTCGGTGATAGAATCATAGAAGAATTTCGATGTGAAAGAAACATTGATAATTTCTTCAAATGTTGTTTCATCAGCACTCTTATTACTATTTTTCAAATAATATCCTTTTGAGCTTGAGAATACACTTATTGGGCCACTAAAACCTTTATAGGTATATTGTCCGTTATTATTTTCAAGAACAATGATTCCACTTTCACCACTTTTTGTTTCTGTTATAACTTTAAGGAAGTTTATTCCAGTGATAACACCATTGCTGTTTTTGTTTACTTTGAAGAATAATGGAACTTTGCCAGAAGTTATGCTTCCACCAAATGTTCTTTTTACAGAGCCATTAAATTCAGCAACATAAACATCATCAAGAAGTTCATAAACAGGTTCGCCGTTTTTAAATGTTCCTGTGAAATAGAGGAAAGGATATCCAGTCAAGTTTCCATAGAAATATCCTGATTTTCCTTGATATTCAGTTCTGTTATAGTTAACGAAATAAAGAAGATCATCATAGCTGCTATTAACATCAAGTTCGTCACCATTATTATATGAAATTTGAACGCCACCACCTTGGTTGATTGCACCATCGATAACAGCAGTTCCTGTATCAATATTAAACACACGTTCATATACAGGGAAGATAACATAATAGCCTGCATTTTGCGATGTGAAACGCATGATTGCATTATAACGGTCTTGGTTGCTTTCAGTTTCACCACGATTATAATAAAGAACTTCACTGTTATAACGTGAATATACTTTCCATTCTTTAAATCTATAAATATATGTGTTTCCGTCATCACCATTAAGTTTAACAACAGGGCTTGCAACCATAACGGCAGATTCAAGACCAGTTCTGAAATATGCATCATTAGAATTGAAAGCATTCAAAATGTTGATCATCTTATCAAATTGATAACCAGACATGTTTGAAGAATTGTTAACTTGTGACGCTAGTGTTCGATAGGCGAATGTTACACCACTTATCATGACATTGTCATAGTTATAAAATCCGCTTGAGCTTTTTGTTGCACCAGAAGTAATTCCCTTAAGACCATTACAGATGATATTTTCATCATTTGAAGAACCAGAATTGAAATAGATGATTCCATCTTTGCCTTGAGTGTAAGAGTGAATGTCATAGGTTGGAGCACCTGAAATTGTTGTTGAATCTGTTTTCCACAAAAGAACGTCGCTAATTTCAAGTTGTCTATATCCAATTGTGCCATCATCGTTAATATATCGTTTATAAAGCTTTTTAGAATATCGATTATTAATGCTTATTGTGCTTGCATAGATATAGTCTTCATCGCTGTTAAGTCCAATGTTTTGAATTGTAAGTTCGCTTGGAATTTTAACAGGATTTCCTTCTTCATCTTCAGAAAGAGTATAGATATAATAGTCATAATATTTGCCATTATCAACAAAAACGGCATCATCTTTATCACATTCAACCAAAGCATAAACAGGATTGAAGTTTGCTCGATCAAGAACCCAATATGCTTTGTCAATATAATCATTTTGAGTAAGGTTTTCAATTGTTTCACGGAAAGCATAGGTTGTGAAATCTCTGATAAGGTTAGTCTCATTTGTCGCAATATTTGTTCCAATAATTTCAACATAGTATGCATTGTTAACATCAAGAGAAATGTTAATTACTGGAGATTCATATGCTTTATGTTTAACTTTAAAACTTAGAACTGGGTTAGGATATGGAAGACCAGCAAGCAAAGTGATTCCTGGGAAACCTTCAATCGCATTTTTGGTTGAAGTATAATCCATATTATAATAGTTTGCTTCTTTTGTTGATGCATTTCTATCCAAAATATAAGCTTCAGATTCGTCAAAAACAAGAAGGGAAGAGAATGATGGATAAATTTTAGGATTTGCCTGGTCGTTTGTTACAATATATTTTCCAAGAACTGTAACATTATCGTTTCCGGCAGTTTGAGCAGTTCGCATAAGATATGATTTAGTGCTATAAACAGTTTCTTCTGCTTCATAAACATAAAGTGGTTTGCTTCCATCTGCGGTGCTTGTAACATAGTTTCTTATAACTTCAACTTGTGGTTTAAAGTTGAAAGCAAGTTCTTTGTTTCCATTGGCCTCTAAAACAGGATAATATTTTTCGGTTTCTTGGTTATTTTCATATTTAGAATAACTTGTCAAAACAAAATAATAATAATTTTTAGTTGTTTCAATATTTGCAGAGCCATTCCAAACACGTTTAATATTTTTTGTTTCACTTACAGATACAGACATTCCATCTTCTTTCATTGTTTCCACGGTGATAGAATTAAGATATGTATCAGTGCCCTTAAAAGTGATTTCAATTTCAGCTGTGTCATAAACGTCAAAAAGGTTAACTTCATAGGTGTCGCCATAGTAAAGATATGTTGATCCAATGATTCTGTGATATTTTTCGCCATCATAATATAAACGACTTTCAACAAAACCATTTTCAGGATTGTTCACATCAAAATAGTACATTGTCACAATTTTTCTGATTCCATTTGCAGTTGCGTTTGTGATAATGCCATATTCCTTAGGCGTTATAGGGTTTCCGTTAACATCAGTCGTTATAGGGTTTCCGTTGACATCAGCTTTATAAGCTTTTCCTTTTCCATCACTATATACATAAACAAAGTTTACACCATCAACAGAGAAGATGTTTTTACCAGTTTCACCAGTTGTGTCAAACTTAAAGTTATAGTCATCTGTTCTGATGTGTGTTTCAGCATTTTCTTTTAATGAATATTTAGATTCATCAATGCTTGAATAAACTCGGTTTCCATTACTGTCAAGAACCCATGTTGCATTTTCTTTGATTCTTTCAGCAGAAGGATTGAGAACAAAGAATGTTGTTTTATAAAATCCATCACTGGTGTCAACAGCTGGATTTCCTTCATAAATATTTCCAGAAGCATCATAATAACGAACAACTGTTTGTGTTTCAGTTGAATCTGTTGGAGTTCTTAAATATTGTCTGAAATATAAAGTTGTTGGTTCTTTAAGGCCACCAACACTCGAAGAACCAACAGTGTTGATATAATAATAACAATTTAAAATCAACTTAGAGCCAATTGCATTTCTAAAAGCTTTTGCAAGCGAGCTTGTGCTCTTATAAATTTCTGAGCCAAGCATGATCTTGTTGCCTAAAAGATTGTCAAAGTTTGAAATTTGATTGAAATATATAACGTTTTGTGGAACAACTGTTGTCTCGCTTGATGATGAATCATTCTTGGTGATATAGTCACGTCTTCCGATTGGGGCAGTATAATAGTAATAGTCACCAACTTTTTTCACGTCATAATAAACATAAACGTTTTGAGTATTTTCACCAACAGTAAATCTCATGTCTGTTGCATATGACTCTGCAACGGTTGAAACACTGTAAATATCGCCAGAAGCAGTGCATTCTGAAAGGATTTTAGAACCAATTTTATAAACTGGTGCATAGCCATTTTTCTTGTCAGCCTTAACATGTATAGTTCTTGGTTCATATTTCAAATTATACCATTCAACAATATTTGAACCCTTTTCATCAAAAACATCTTTTCTTACAATTTTAAGAAGAAATTCAGGGGTAGATCCAGTAGAGTTTTTATAGAAAAGAATAGTGTCAGAAGCATAACCACTTTTATCTGCAACAATGTTTCCACCAATCTCTTTATGATCATAGATATAATATTTGCCATTATAGATGACCATATCACTTGTGATTGTCTGTGTGATAGAAGTATTAGAATCATCAATCTTTGTTTTTGAAACTTCATACATTGTAACATTCATTTCACTGATTGTGTTTCCAGAATTTTCTGGGAACTCGTTTCCATTAATGTCAACAACATCATAGTTCATTGTTGAAGGATTATAACGATTGAAAGAAACAAAATAATTTGTTCCATCTGTGAAATATTGTTTTGTGATATTATCCAAAGTTTCAACGTTATAGCCTGTAAGTGTTGCATTTGAAGGAAGAATAAGAGAAATGATAATGTTTGTTGTGATATATCCATTTTCATCTTCAACAGAGCTTACACTTTTGATAACTTCATAACTAATGTTAGAATCTTTCAAAAGTTTCAAATAGGTTGATGGAACACTTTCAGTTTCATCATTTTTAGACTCTGTAAGTCTGTAAAGGTTAACAATAAGATTGCTTTGTTCGGCATATTGTGTTCCGATAATTCCAACATCTTGGCGATCACAGAAAATGGTGTTTGCTTCTTCCGATTCGCTTGTGTTATATTCGCCACGTTTAATAAGATCAAGAGCTTTGAAAGATGAACTGAAAGCTTCTCTCTCAACCATCAATGGTGAGTGGAAAGAATATGGCTTAAGTCCAGAATATGTGCCGCCATTTAAAGGCTGACCTTCTTTGCTGAACACGATATAGTCATCTTTTTCAAGTCCTACAATTTTGAAATATGAGCCTGAAATGGTAGCTTTAATTCCAATTGGGTGAGAAGTGTTGTCGATGATTGTGTTTCCACTACTATCTTTTCTTTTTAAATTTGTAAGGCCATTGCTTAATGTAACATTCGTATATTCGCCAGTTGAAAGCTTATAGAACAAGTTGATTGTAACACCTTCCAATTCTTGAGGATAAGCAGTAAAGAAATTATCACCAGCAAAGAAAGAACCACTCAACATGAAACCACGAACTTTTGCATAGTTCGCATAAAATTTGAAACCATTTATTGATTCTTGTGATGTTAAAATAAGTTGGTCTTTATGATAAGACGCCCCAGCACTTGTTGTTGGAGAATAGTTATAAACAACAGAGTTTGGAGTCAAATTTCCACTTTTATCAAGACTCATGATATCTTTAACTGTAACTGCACCTTTGGAATTATAGTTAAGACCAAACAAACTGCTGCTTTGTTTAATAATTTGGAAAGCATCAGATTTTGCAAGTGTAGAAGTCGTCAAAACATTATCGCCAAGGCTGAAACCACTTGTGCTTGAAAGAGCAGGGAATTTGCCAGAAAGGGCATTTGAATTTTCAGCTGGAACATTCATTGTCCAACTTTGCATTGCATAGTTATAGTCAGTAACATCATTGCCATTATTTTTCAATGGGGTTATACGTTCAACAACAACTTTTCTTCCTTCTGGGAAATATCCAGTTAAAGCTTTGATTGGGTTTTTGTCTTTATCTGAAACATCTTCATATCCTTCGCCATCAAAACGAGTGTCATAATATGTTTTTTTGTATGCGAAATAATATTTGCTTTCATCATATGACAATCCGCCATAGTCAAGAGTTGAAGAGTTTGGAGAATATGCTTCAAAACTCATTGCATATGCTTCAAAAGCAACACTCGAGCTATAATTAGAATCGCCTCTTGTTGAAACACCTGAAATTGCTCTAACTTTCATATATCTGTTTGTAGAGCCCGCTTCAAGTTGTGGGTTGAAACGAATTTTGAATTCACCAGAAGAAGCATCAACATAATAATCCATCAAACCTGCTGGACAAGGGATAAAGTTTCCTTTATTGTTTTTGCCAGTTCTATATTCAAAAGAGAAAAGTGAATGATCAGTTGAAACATCACTGAAAATGTTTTTTATTTTTTTCCCAGAATTGTAAACATTTACGATTTCATTGAAAGACATTTGTTTAAGTGCGCTGTCGTTAAGTGTAAGCCTGAAAGTGTAATATTTTCCATCAACAATAACCTCATATGAAGGGAATGAGATATTGCTTTTATTAAGATCAAGAACTTTTGCATAAAGAGCGGTTGAATCTCCGTTATAGAAACAATTTTTCGTTGAGTCATAAGAAGTTGGTCTTAAGCCAGTGTTCTCAATTGTTGTATAATCTTTGTCAGTATAAAAGTTCGAAAGAAGATATATTTGGTCAAAACCAATATCTTTAACTTTGTCTTTATTTGTGCCTGAGTAATAATATTCAATTGTCCAAGTAAAGCTTCCAGAGTTATCATCAATAACTTTGTTTCCGTGGCTGTCAAATGAATATTTGTTAAAGTCAACAAATGGGTTTGTAAGTTTCAACCTTCCTGAAGAATCAAACGAACTGTCAGTGTTTCCACTGTCATTTGTAAGTTTACATGCAGAAAAAGTAAACATTGACAAAATGCCAACGAACAATATAAGCATGAAATTTAAAAGTGATTTAATTATTTTTGAACTTGATGATGGATAATTCATTGTTTCTCCCAAGCGCTATATTTAGTTTGTCAATTAAAGCGCAAATATTATTTATAATATTTAAGAACATTTTAGCATATAATGTCGATATTGCAAAACAAAAAAAGGCAATATCAGAAAATTTATTTTTTTTATAAAAAAAAAGAAAGTGGTCATGGTGGTGTCCACTTTTTTATTTTAAAACATAATCAAACATATGTTCGATATAAATTTTTATCAAAAAGTTTTCAAAAACACGTCACTCCTTCGCCTAGAAAAGAAAACATATGTTGTAAAATGGCAATGTCTTTGCAAAGCAGTATAAAATTTTTCAAAAAGGAAAGAACAAATGAACAATCAAATTTCAACTCAAAATGAAAACACTTGTGACTTTACTTCTCCAAAGCATTTTGACTGCGAAAATAATACAAATTTAAAAAATCAATATGCGATATTTGACAAATCGTGTCGAAATGTGTCAAAACTATCAAAAGAAAAAATGTGGGAAGAAGCACAAAAAACAAAACTCAATATTTATGTTAAAACACTTCTTGAAGCGTATAGAACCCTTCCAAATGTAATCAAAATTTTAGATCAAATCATTGAAACAAGAGCTTCAAACGCGATGCTATCAAGCGGACTTTTTTCAAGCACATATGACGAAATTGACAAGGTGATCGAACTCAGTGAAAGAAAAGATAAACTTTTAAATCTCTATGTGATATGTGACAACATGCTAAGAATGCTTCCAGAAAAACAGCGTAAATTTGCAATCATGAAATTCGTAAAAAAGCGTAGCATCGAGTCCATTGCAGAAGAACTTGGAACAACAAAAAGAAGCGTATATAGAAGTGCAAACAACATTATTAAATTGCTTTGCATCAAACTTCTTGAAAGAAACTGGGACACAAAATTTATCGAATTTCAAATTGGTGAAAATGAACACTGGCTTGAAACGATTTTTGAAAAAAAATTGAAAGAAGAAGAGGCAAACAATAAAAGAAAAAATAAGCAATAAAAACGCAAAACCGATAAGAATATAACGAAATTTCACCAATATTTGCAATAATTTGCGGTTTTTTATACGATGAATTATTCTTCATGTTATCAAAAAAACCAATCCTAAACAATATTTAAATTTATGAAATTTTATAGCAACATATAAAATTTTAAACCATATTACGACATCACAATAAATCATCGTCATCAGCAATGTCATAGGTTGGAAAACGTGGTGAAATTCCAGACACTTCAGTTTCAAATTCCGTTTCATTATCATCATTATTTTGTTTTTGAACAAAATGTTTTCCTTTCAAAGAATTAACACTTCGTTTTAGATTTTTATTTTCTTTAGGTTCAGAATCATTATCAGAAACTTGTTGTTTAGAATTAATCATTTTTCGTGACCTAAAAGCAACTATAACAAAAACTAAAACAGCAGGAAGCAGAATTAAAACAAGAAGAACAATTTTAAAATTATTTTCACCAGAAACATGCGGCTCAGACTTTTCATTTTTGATTTCAGGATTGCTTTCAAGATTGTCTGAAAATGAAGTTAAATTTGTTGTTTTTTCACTATAAACATAACCCTCATAATATGCCGTTGGGTCATTCTCTGGATAGTATAAAACATAATACCAAATCTTAGAATTTCCACCAATTGGTTTGGCTGACTCTATAAATGAAACATATTCAAGATTTTTAGTTCCAGGAGCAATATTCACAATCACATTTGATAAATTATCCGCAAATGGTGAAGAACGAAGTTGTGTCCCAGCAGAAGAAGAAATATCAACAAAAACATCATCAAGTGTTGAAACAATAGGAACAAACGTTGCAACAACAATTGTATCAGTAGAAACATATCCAATTTTCCCTTTATATTCAACCTTATAAACAGATGAATTCATTTCAAACAAAATTGTAACAAAATAAGTTTCAGGAATTAAGAAATATACATTGCTAACATTAAGTGACGACACATCACTTGTTTTAAATAAATAGCAATTTTCCTTTGCCTTTGCATAACGCCTTTTAGACGATTCAGAATTTTCTGCAACAACAGTTAAATTAAAATTTATGTTTTGTTTTGTTCTTACAATTTCATGAAAAAATAACAATTCAACCAAACTAAAAAGCAGTGCAAAACAAGAAAACAGAATTTTAAAAATATGATTTATTTTTTGATTTAAATGACCATTTTTTAATATATTTTTCATATGCCAATTTTATCATATTTTCACAAAATAAATATACTAATAAAATCAATAAAAATAGAATTAATTGTCAAAAAATTAAGAATTATTAAATATGTCAAAAAATGCATAATTTGTCACGTTTTGACGTTTTATACACACTTTTTGCACATATTTTTACATATTTTGCGTTTTTTATTTATAAATTCACAATATATCAAGGACTTTTATCATGCAAAACAATAACGAAAAAATAAGGTCAAACATTCAAAATCTAGAGATGATTTTCAGCGAACTTTACAGAAGAAAAAATAGTGCACTTTCAAAATATAATACAGGTGAAATTATCCATGAAAAACAAATGGAATTTCACAAAAGTTTAAAACGAAACAGGTGGGTGTTTGGTGGAAACAGAAGTGGAAAAACCGAATGCGGTGCAGTTGAAACAGTTTGGCTTGCAAGAGGAATTCACCCATATCGTGAAAATAAAAATAATGTTTTTGGGTGGGTTGTAAGTTTGTCAACAAAGGTTCAAAAAGAGGTTGCTCAAGAAAAAATTTTAAAATATCTTGACCGTGAACATATTTCTGAAATTATCATGAACACCGGGAAAAAAACAAGTCCCGAATATGGCGTTATCGACACAATTGTTGTCAAAAATTCATTTGGAGGGCTTTCAAGAATAAGCTTTAAATCTTGCGAAGAAGGAAGAGAAAAATTTCAAGGAACATCGCTCGATTTTGTGTGGTTCGATGAAGAGCCACCAGAAGACATTTACAACGAATGCAAAATGCGAGTTCTTGACAAATGTGGTGATATTTTCGGAACAATGACACCACTGAAAGGACAAACCTATATCTATGACCAAATATATCTTAACACACAAAATGACCCAGAAGTATTTTCAATTTTCATGGAGTGGGCTGACAATCCATATCTAAGCAAAAACGAACTTAACCGCTTGACAAGCTCCATGAGCGAAGAAGAATTGATTTCACGTCGATATGGAAAGTTCTTAATGAATAATAAAGGAATGGTTTATAAAGAATTCGACCCAAACATTCATGTGATTGAACCTTTTGAAATTCCACACGAATATTATGACAACATCTCCATTGACCCAGGGCTTAACAATCCACTTTCTGCACATTTTTATGCATGTGATTATGATGGCAATATTTTTGTTATTGCCGAACATTTTGAAGCTCAAAAAGATGTCACATATCACGCACAAAAATTGATTGAAATTGCAAAAAATCTTGGTTGGCAATTTAGAAATGATGGAAAACTTGAAGCACTTATAGACAGTGCAGCAAATCAGAAAACATTATCAGGAACAAAAAGTGTAACAGAACTATTTTTTGAAAACGGAATCGCAGTAAATCCAAAAGTAAACAAAGACCTTTTCAGCGGAATCAATCGTGTTAAGTCATATCTTAAAAATGCAAATGGTCAAGCAAAGCTTTTCATATTTTCAAACTGCACAAATCTTATCAGAGAAATCAAAGGATATTATTGGGGCAAAGGTGAAAACCCAATTAAATATGATGACCATTGTCTTGACGAACTTCGCTATTATATCATGAGCCGCCCAGAAAACCAGAAACCTAAAGCAGAGAAGAGTGAAATTCAAAAAAACAAAGAAAAGCTTTATCGGGACATTTTAAGAAAGCGAAGATAAAGTGTCACTCTTTGATCTCTTTTTTGAATTGCTGTTGTATGCTTAAACCAAGGGAAGAATTATCGTGGCAAAAAATCAGGAACTATATGACAAGATAAAGGAAATTTTAATTAAGAAAGCAGAAGGATATTTTTACAATGAAGAAAGTTATGAATATGCTTTAAAAACTAAATCAGCTGAAGAACAAATTTCTTTTGACGATATTATTGAAACCGGGAAAAAACATGCTGGAAAAACAGAACAAGATCAACAACTTAATCTCACTAAGAAAAAAATTACCACGCACTATATTCCGCCTGATATGCTCGCTATTAAAATTCTTCTTGAAAATTTTGGGGAAAAGGTGAATTATGGTAATCTTGAAAATTTAAGCGAAAAAGAATTGATTTCATATAAAAACCAACTCATAAAAAACATTAATGAACTTATAAAGGAGAATAAAAATGACAGTTGATAAATGCGAAAGAAACATTCGTTGCCACGTTGCAGGTTGCAACAATTTTGCAGAAGCAAACATTGACACAAATGGTTTTAAAGGCAATCTTTGCCTTTGCAAATCATGTTTAGAAACACTTGAAAAACAGCTTAAAAAATTTATAAATCAATCTAACAAAACGGAGAAGAAATAAAGTGAACACAAAAAATAAAAACGCAAAATCTAAGCCAATAAGTGAAAATATCGCACCAAAAACACAAAATACGGAAAAATATTATTATAGCGAGATTGAAGATAATATTATAGTAAACAACATTTTGGAAGATTTTAAAAAACGTTCTAAGGACAGAAAGCCATATGAACTCATATGGGAATTAAACATGAATTTTATGCTTGGAAATCAATATTCAATCATTTCTCCAAAACAAGAAATTGAAGACTCAGCAAAAAATTATTATTGGGAAGAAAGAGAAGTTTACAACCACATTGCACCAATAATTGAAACACGTCTTGCAAAGCTTGGAAAGGTTCGCCCAACAGTTTCAGTAAGACCAACCGGAAATGAACAAAGCGATCTATATTGCGCAAAACTTTCAAAAGCAATCTTATCCGCAACAACAGACAAAGCAAATCTTTCAGAGCTTATTACTCTTGCAACAGTATGGAGCGAAGTTACAGGAACAAGTTTCTATAAAGTTGTTTGGGACAACTCGCTTGGCGACACACTTGCAAAAGATGGCGACACGCCAATAAAAAATGGAGATATATCAATTTCAGTTTGTCCACCATTTGAAATCTTTCCAGACTCTGCCGGAGCAACTGATATTGATGCATGTGAAAGCATCATTCATGCAAGAGCATATCCAATTTCAAAAATCAAAGATATTTATAACATTACCGTTAAAGGATCAGACATTGATACATTCACTTTTGAAAACTTTATAAGTCATGGTGCTGTTACTGGATTTTCAAATGTTCCAAAACTTGCACATTCTCTTAAACATGACCATGCACTTGTTATTGAAAAATATGTCAAACCAAACAAAGAAAATCCAAACGGAAAACTCACAATCATCGCAGGCGATAAACTAGTATTTGATGGAGAAATTCCCTTTGCAATTTCACAAGACAAAGAACGTTCCTTTCCGTTTGTCCGACAAGTTTCAACAGCACAAGTTGGAAGTTTCTGGGGTGTGAGTGTAATTGAAAGATGCATTCCAATTCAAAGGGCATATAATGCAATCAAAAACCGCAAACACGAATATATGGCAAGGCTTGCAAGTGGAGTTTTAGCAGTTGAAGATGGCTCAGTTGACATTGACAACATTGAAGAAGAAGGGCTTGCTCCTGGAAAAATTCTTGTTTACAGAAACGGAAGCACAATTCCAAGATTTATTGATGCAGGCTCAATTCCGCATGATTTTAACAACGAAGAAGACAGGCTTCTAAACGAATTTATAACCGTAAGCGGTGTGAGTGAATTCATGCGAGACAGCACCGTTCCATCAAGCGTTTCAAGTGGAACTGCTCTAAACCTTCTTATTGAGCAAGACGAAACAAGATTATCAGTAACCGCAGAATATATTAGAAGTGCAGTCAAGAAAATTGCACAATTCATTATCAGACTATATAAACAATTTGCAGTTTCAACAAGACTTTCAAGAATTGCAGACGGAAATGGCGATGTTGAAATATTTTATTGGAAAGGCTCTGAGCTCAGCAATGACGACATTGTTCTTGACACAATCAATGAACTTACTGAAACTCCTGCGCAAAGAAAAAACATGCTTCTCGACCTTTACAAATATGGTTTACTGAATGATGAGAACGGGAAACTATCAAACAGAAATCGTGCAAAGCTTCTTGAAGCATTAGGATTTGGAGTTTGGGAATCTCAGCAAGACGTCACAAATCTCCACATTAAAAGAGCAATAAAAGAGAACATTGAGCTTGAAGACATAAATCCACGTGAAATTGATGACCATGACATTCATATTTCAGAACACACAAAATTTTTGCTATCAAGCGAAGCTGAAAAATTTTCAAAAGAACATATAAAGAAAATTGAAGCACATATTCTTGCTCACAAATCAATGAAATATGCACTTTCAACACTTGAAAAAGAAGGTGCACAAAACTATATAAATAAACAAGGATAAACATTATGGAAGAAACAAATTATTTGGAACAACCAAATTCTTCAGCTGGTGTTGAAAGTGTAGGTGAACAGAATTCACAAGAGGAAAAAGTTCAGCCAAACGTTGAAGAAAATGGCTCCAATTTTGGAAAGTTTAAAGACTCAGCAAGTCTGCTTTCAGCATATTCAAATCTTGAAAAAGAATTTACAAAGAAAAGCCAAAAACTTGCAGAATTATTAAAAAGCGAAGAAATAAAAAACGCAAATTTAACAGAAATAAACGAAAATATTGATAAAAGTTCTGCAAATGAAGAAAAATGTGATAATTCAATTCATGCATTTTATGAAGATGATAATTGGAAAACTTATTCAGAAAACTTTATCAAAAGCAATCCAGAAGCAAAAAAATATTCATCTGAAATTTATGATTTGATTGCTTCAGATAAATTTCTGTCATCAAGCCCAAATTGTCTTGAATATGCCTTTGCAATAGTCAAACAAAAGCATCAAGTAGGCACTGAAAATCTTTTAACAAACCAAACATTTTTAAACGAACATATTTTGAATAATGAGAACATTAAAAATCAAATCATTAAAAATTATTTAAGTTCGCTGTCGGCAAATGTGCCAAGGTTCATTTCTGGAACTACACAAAATATTAGTGTAACAACTCCAGAAAATAAACCAAAAACAATTAAAGATGCATCTGATATTTTAAGAAAATTATTAAACTAGAACAGGAGAAAACATGGTAACATTACAAACCGCAGATAATGCACTTAAAGAAGTATATCTTGGTGTTGTTGCAGATCAACTTAACACATCAGTAAATCCACTTCTTGCAAAAATTAATCAAACCACAAGCGACGTTTGGGGCAAAGAAATCAGAAAAGTTGCACCATATGGAATTAACGGTGGTATTGGCGCTGGTGATGAAGACGGTTCACTTCCAACACCAGCAGGAAATAACTATGCACAATTTGTGCTTGAACTCAAAAACCTTTATGGCAAAATTGAAATTTCAGACAAAGCAATTCGTGCCTCACAATCATCAGCAGGAGCTTTTGTAAACCTTCTTAATGCAGAAATGGAGGGACTTATTAAAGCATCAACGTTTAACTTTGGAAGAATGCTTTATGGCGACGGCACAGGTGTTCTTGCAACCATTTCAGAAAACGGAACAGATACTGTTACTGTTGATAGCACAAGAAACCTTATTGAAGGAATGGTTGTTGACATCATCAACAAATCAACTGGAACTGTTAACACCAAAGCAGCAGGAAAAAGAATTGTTTCAATCAACAGAAACGAAAAAACTGTAAAGCTTGCAGGTGTTTCACTTACTGCTGATGAGCTTAAAGTCTCTGAAAGCCAAACAACACAATATGCTCTTTGCGTTCAAGGTTCATATGGAAAAGAAATTACTGGGCTTGATGCAATTTTTAAAAGCACTGGCTCACTTTATGGACTCAACCGTTCAAACTATAACTGGATGACACCTTATATTAAAGACATCACAGCAAACACAGAAAAGAAAAATATTTCTGATGTGATCATGCAAACAGCAATTGACGAACTTGACGAAGTTGCAGGAAGCAAAGTTGACTTTATCGTTTGCTCTGCTGGTGTTAAAAGAAACTATCAAGAATATCTCAACTCATATAGAAGCAACATTGACGTTATGGAACTTGCTGGCGGATATAAAGCAATTTCATATAATGGAATTCCAGTTGTTTCTGATAGATTTGTTAAGCCAAACACAATGTATCTTTTAAACACAAAAGAATTCAATCTTCACCAACTTTGCGACTGGCAATGGCTTGAAGGCGAAGACGGAAGAGTAATCAAACAAAACCAAGGAAAGCCAACTTACAGTGCAACACTTGTCAAATATGCTGACATCATTTGCGACCACCCAGCTGGACAAGCAATGATTGAAGGAATTAAAGAATCTTAACATTATTCCCATTATTTTCTCTGCAATCAAATTGCAGAGAAAATAATATTTTTTTATCAAATCGTTATGTTTGACTTAAAATTTAACAAAGGAAATAGCAAAAATGCGTTTTTTAAAGCACCTTGTAAAAATAAATGACATATTTTTTATATCGGAAGAAATCAAAAAAATAAATCCAAATTTTGATATTTTTTATAACAAAAATTTAAATCATTTCGAAGTCCATGACACATCAAGACAAAATAGTTTTGTTATAAGTTTTAACAACTATCCAAACCAAAATCTGTTATGGAAATTATTAAAATCTAGTTCCAAAAAAGCAACTGAAATTTTATCTGAAATTGAAATAAACAACAATAAAATTTTAGAAAACAAACGACAAAAGATAATGAATGAAGCCAATGACTGCTTAAATGAAATATTCAAATTTCAAGAAAAACAAACATCGGAAATTTCAAACACACATATTAAAAATATTATTGAAAAAGGATAGGATAATGACAAAAGATATTTTAAAACTTGCTTCAACATTTCTTCACCTTGACGATGCTGTTGAATTTTTATCATCAAGCGAAAGTCAAGAACCAAGTGCTGAAGTAAAAAATCAAATCAACCAACTTATAATTTTCACAAACTATATTATTCGTGAAATCACAAAAGATTATTTTCCACTTTATTACAAAGAGACTATCAGTTCTGATCAAGATGGTAAAATCTATTTTAACAAACTTAGCAAAACAGCAATTAGAATTAAAGATGTTAAAAATTTTCTTGACCTTTCTTGCCACTATGAAATTTATCCAGAATATTTAAAACTTGAAAATGCAAATACTGAATATAAAATTTTCTATTCATATGTTCCAAAGCAAATTAAATCAATCAACGACGAAGCCGAATTGCCTTTTGGACTTGACTATTTCATTGTGTGTTATGGTGTCGCATGCGAATTTGCATTGTCTTGCGGTCTTTATGAAGAATCTGAAATGTGGGAGAGTAAATTCATAAATTCATTAAAAAGCTTAAAAAATCAAATTGGTGAAAGAAGATTTTTCGCAAGGAGACTCAAATAGTTGAATAGAACAAATTTTCCAAAAACAAAAAAACTTACGCTTTCAATTCCTTCTTTCGAAAAAGGTTTAAGCCTTAAATATGATAAGAATTTAAGCAATATTGAATTTGCATCAGAAATTGAAAATTTTTCATTTAATACTGGCGCACTCACAAATGGAATTGGATTTGAGAATATTTTCAACAAAATTGCAAAGCAATCAGAAATTCAAATTCTTACAAATGATCTTCAAAATGTTGGAGGTATTGAAAAATTAATCTATTTTTATAAATTCAACAGCACATCTCAAACACGTGAAGATAAATTGATCTTTATTTCAAACATTCATGAAGTGTATTATGTTAATTTATATAGCACTGAAAAACAACTCACAAAACTGAGAAATGTTAAATTTTCAAGCACTCCAATTGCACTTAGATATAGACTTAACGGAGAAGACGTTATTATTTTTACAAGTGAAACAGATAACATGACAGTATGGGACGGAACAAACAATCCATATGAAGTTCTTGATGCACCCCATATTTCTTCGATGACTGTTCATTTTGAAAGGCTATTTGCCACAGTTGATGGTGAAAAAAATTCAATATGGTTTTCCGACGAGCTTGACCCAACCGAATGGAGCATAAGTCTAGACGAAGCTGGATTTATTGAAATGGTTGACGAAAGGGGAGCACTTATTAAAGTTGTTTCTTTTCTTGACTATGTATATATTTTCAGAGAGTATGGAATTTCACGACTTTCTGCTTTCGGAAATCAATCATCATTTTCATGCTCAAACTTATATGTTTCAAGCGGAAGAATAAACCCAGAATCAGTTTGTGTTTGTGGTGACAAAATTTTATTTCTTGCAAGTGACGGAATTTATAAATTTGATGGTGTTGACACTGTTAAAATTTTAACAAACATCGAAGACGGATTTGCCTCGATTGACAACAAAAATGCAGTTGCATGCTTCTCGGGATCAAGCTATTTTCTTGCTTGTAATTTTAAAACTGAATCAGAAAATTTAAACACACTTCTTGAAATTGATACAAATTCATATAGTCTTAAAAACATTGTTAAAGGATATGATTTTAAATTTATTTCAAGCATTTCAACAAGTAACTATGAAGGTGTTGTCGCAATTGTTAAAGAGAGCACAAAAAACGCATTTTTACCCGCATTTATATTGAAAAATGGTGAATATTTTGGAATTCCAACAAAAAAAGTGTGGAAATCACAAACCACAAATATTGGAGATTCGTTTGCAAAAAAGGTTCTCAGAAACATATATGTTCAAACACTTTCACCCATAAAAATTATTGTTGAAGCAGACGGCAATGAACATGAATTTTGTTTTTCAGAAAATAAAAATATTTGCATGAAAACCTGCATGATTCCTGTTTCTGATTTTGCTTTTAAAATTATTTGCGACAACTCTGCTTGCAATATTAAAAACTTAAAATTTGACTTCTATAAACTTTGGAGAAACACACTATGAACTATGGTAAAAGTGCATATTTAAAAGTTATAGAATTAGAGAAAAAAATTAATAGCGACAAACAAGATTTATATAGCAATGGATATTTAGAGTTTGACAAACCAAATCTTAATGAAACTTTAAGCAGCAACAAACTCACCGAAAATTTCCCTTCAATATCACTCATTTCAGGACAGGACATTTGTTTTCAAATTCAAGTTAATGTTTCATCAGTTTCAGCTGACACTTTGAAAGCAAAATTATATCTTGATGATACCGAGATTTATGATGAATCTTTTCAACTTTCAATTGGTGTAAATGACTTTATGATTATTAAAACATTCACTCCAATTGCAACAAAAGAACAAAAGGTTTCAATTGTTTTTGAAAATGGCACAGAAGGCAATACAGTAAAAATTTTATCAATCAAACTTGTAATTTTAGGACTATCCAGTTTAAGTGAAGAATCTGCACTTGAAATGAATGCACTTGTTTTTGGCGACAGTGTTATTGTTTCTTATATTGACTCTGACTTGCTTTATTATCAAATTTGCAAGTCTGAACCTCAATCAATAAGTAAAGACAAGTTTATTAAATATTCAAAAGCAGTTTCACACTGTTTTATGAAAAAAAACACCAATTCAAATTCAAAAGAAAACTTATATCTTCTTATCGTTGACACCGAAAAAAATCTTAAACTTGTTTCTCCATTTTCAAATGAAGATAGCGTTTTACTTGACACTAATGTGAGCTTTGTTTATGGCTGTCTTCTTGAAAACCATGAAGACCAAAACCTTATCACATATATAAAAAATGGGGAAGTATATTATTCAACAATTACAGACGGAAAGATCATTAAAGGTAGAAAAATTTCTCTTTCTGAATCAAATTATAAAGAAGTTTATATTGCAACGAACAATGACAGCGAATATGTATATTTAATTGTAACAAACGAAAACAATTCTTCATATATTCTTCGATCACTTCTTGAAACTGCTTCAGGAAAATTTACTGAAACACTTTCAGCATCATATATGGTTAAAATAAGCAAATATGTTGACATGGAGCTTTGTGACAGAAAGTCGGTTGAGCACCTTTCATTGCTTGCAAACTTTTTAACGAATCCTTACATTTTATTTGATAGTTTCATCAATAAAAAATCAATTTCAACATTAAAATGTTCCTATTCTTATAGCACTGATGAATATTTTTATGAGGATCCATTTCTTTATGGTGTTAAACTTGACAAGAACAATCCAGACCCGGCAACATGGGCAACATATACTGATGATGCCGTTGGCTTTGAACCAGCTTATATGGACTTTAAAAACAATGTTTTTGTTGACAACGGCTGGGAGTCAAGATGGCCATTTAAAAGATTAAAACCATGCTTATATGAAATGTATGGTAAAAAAGTTTCAAAATATCTTAATAAAAACGACTATTCAAAAGATACCAAAGGATACTCTGTCGTCATTAACAGACCATCAAGCAAATATGTTTGTATTGAAATTCCAAGAATGTATTACAGAATTTCAAGCGATGATAACTATAACTATATTCAAATCTCAAACAAAGAACGCGAAGGATTCAGTGCTTATGCTTTTGATTGCAATGAAATTAAACATGATTATATTTATGTTTCCGCATATTTAGGAACATTTGATAAAGTCACAATTCAACAATATATCAGTCATAGTGGAATGGAATATAAATTGAAAGAAAACCTTAAATGGAGTAATATTTCAGCAAGAATTACAAATTTTACCCGCAACACGGCTTTTGGTCTTCCTTTTCAAGTTTATACACTTCTTTGTTGCTTATTTATTATTATGTTTAAAAGCACTGATATAAGAACATGCCTTGGACCAGGAGTCACAAAAAAGCAAGAACATTATTATTCGGGCGAATTTGATCAAAAAGGCATGTATTATTGTTCAAAAGAATCTGGAAGAATTAAAGTTTTCGGAATTGAAGATTTATATGGCCTTACAAGAATAGCAACTGGCGGATTTGAAATCACAAGTGATAACAAATGGAAATGGCATGACCCATCAACACCAGGCAGCTATAGTGGTCTTTCAAGTGCAAGAAAATTATATTCTGAAATTACAGGGGACAACATTGTTTTGCCACATTTAAAATCCGAACAAAAATATTATACAATCGGTTTAAATGGAGACACAAGACTTGGCTTTATGGGTGTAAACACAGAAACAAACACAGACAGCACAAAAGGTTTTTGTGAAACATCTTGCGCATATGTCCCAAGCCATTGTATTGCTGTTGGAAATGAAGAGGGCGTTGGTGGCGGACTGTTTGCATGCGAAGCTGTCTCGGAAAATGAAGAACTAAATCTATCCACGAGAATATGTTTTTACAATAAATTAAAAAGCTAAAAGGAGACCATATGAAATTTAAACTACACAACAAATTTGAAATCACCCTTAACAACAAAACAATCACCGCTTATAACACGTTGCTTCATAAAGTATATGAAAAAATCGCAAATCTCGAGGCATATAACACTCGGATCGCAATTGGAAATGGAAGTAACGAAATTGGATATTCAGCAAGCAAATTATCAAATTATATAAATAGTTTTCCAGCATCAACTGAAGATATCTGTTCGGACCCAACAAAAGAAACATTATATGTTAAAAAACTTGTAACTTTTGACGAAAATGACACATCTTCTTTCTCTTTTTGTGAGCTTGGTTTATGCACTTCAGATGCTCAAAACCCAGACATATATAACCATGTTTTGCTTAAAGACAACGAAGGAAATGTTGTTACAGTAACGAAAAATCCTGGCGATGTTTTACAAATCAGGGTTACTATTTATCTTGAGCTTACAACACAATCAACAGTCGGGTTTTATGCCGGTGATAATACATTTATAAAACAAATTCTTGGTGAAGACCTTGGCATCACAGATAAAAACATTTATGCCGTTCGTGGAGAATTTTTGGCAGAAAATAATAATCTTATTTATAGACCAACTCCAGAAATCACTGACAGTGCAACAAAATGTTCAACCAGTTTTTCAGAAGATGAAAGCGGAACTGTTACAATTAGAATTATTGGGAAATTAAACCACAAAGCAACCGAAGAGCTTATTTTAATTTATGCAAATCAAATTATTTTCAGATTAAATACAACCGGAATTTTAGAACCTTCAAATCTTGAAAAAATCATTCCAATAAACGATGACCATGTTTCAGAAATTGACACAAATATAAAATCAATCACGACCATTCTTCGAGGCTTTTCAAATTATACAAACAATGTTAACATTAGAAAATATGGAACAAAAATTACTGATAAAGACACAAATCTCTTTAACCAAACATTCACAAGCGAAAACAAAAGAATTCTCTCTTTAGATGGGCAAAAAATTGCATTTGTTAAAGACTCTCAAACGTTTCTTTATGAGATTAAGAACAATAGATTTATACAAATATATGGGACACTTCCATCAAGTTTTATCAACATGACAATTGCAAATGACAAGATAATTTGTGTTTTAAGTGAGAATCCATATATCAAAATATACGAGATCACTAATGGTGAACTTCAAGAAAAACAAGTAAGTCTTGGAAACTTCAGTTTAACAAGTTTTTCATATTCATGGAAAGCAGCTCAAAGTGTTATCAGCGACAATGGAACAATAATGGTTGGCATTATAGAGAACAATGCAACATCAACACCATTTGTGTTAAAATTTACAAAAAATACAAGCGGTGTATATGTTGACGAACTTGTAAGAATCGGAACCGATAAGGCAGACAAGGTTTTTGCAATATATAATTCAAAATTTGCCACAAACAAATTGGTTTTTCTATCTTCAAACTATAACAACATGTCAATATATTCAATGGAAGCAGTTGACGATTCTGGCAACAATTTTGTATCAACAAGTGCACAAGCATATACACTTTTAAATAATAGCGAAAAAATCGTGACAGGCGGAAGGATTATTCTATCGTGTAAAGCACAAGAAAATGAATCAAAAATTCTTTATAACGATTCATATAACAGCATTACAAGTGACATTGATTTATATGGAAAATATTATCTTTCATATGATGGAGATTATTTAATTCAAATTAAAGATGGGAACAATAAGATATTTAACGTCCACAGAAAAGATGTTTTAACCGAGTTTGAAAGTGGATATGAAAACTTGATTGATTTTAACAGTGCGGTTGATTTTGAATTCATCGGTGATAAAATTCTTGTTTTTACAAACAATCAGACATGTCCAATTTACAGTGTTGAAATTAAAAAGAACAAAACAAGATTAGACAATCTTAACAACGATCTTACCATTACTGCAAAATATTTAAAATATAACATTATAGGTGAAGCAGAAGACCAAGGTGTTAAAATTGAAATTTCATTAACATTTAATTAAGGAATAGAATAATGTTATTCAGTAGCAAAATTTCAAAAATTGGGAAAGGCGATAACTTGTCTGTTTTCATGCCGAATAAAAACGAAATTTTAATTTACAGTTACAACTCTGGAATCATTGAAAAAAGTGTTGATTTATCTGATTCGAAAATAAATTTAACAAAGAAAGTTACAACTTTTCCATATCATCAAATTATCAAAATTTCAGATTCATTATTTGTTTCAAGACTTGATAAAAGCATGAGTATTTTTAAAAATGAGCAATAAAACCAAATTTATAAAAAACGCAAAAATCATTATTGAAAACATAAAAATCAATAGTAAAATTGCAAAAATCGCACTAAAACCAACAAAAGAGATATATAAGGGGGAATAATTTTGAATAGACAAAAATTTGTAAATAATGTTAATGAAAAGCTTAAAAAACTAGAAGATGAAAAAGAAAAAACAAATGAAAAATCAAATGAAGAAGAATCAAATTCTTTTGAAAATAATTCTTTTTCATCTGACAAAAAACAAGAATCTTCACTTAAGAATCTTACTGTAAAAGAAGCATTAGAAGAAGCAAATAAAATTGGTGAAAAATATAAATCAGGAGACTATATCAACGCACCAGAATCTTTGAATCTTGAAAAAATTTCCGTTCCAAACAAAAGCAAAGAAGAAATTTCAAAACAAGCAAAAAACAGCATTTCCGAAAAATATGAAAACTCTAAAGCAAACAGCAACAAAAGTTTTGAAAACAAGATTGATGAAATTTTAAAAAACAATCAGCACCTAATTTCAAAAAATGAAGACAACAAAAAAGAAATTAATGATTATTATGATTCTTCAAAAAAAGAAACTGAAAACCAAATGTTAAAACGTGGACTTGCAAGATCTTCAATTGTGATTGGCGAACTTGCAAAAATTGAAGGATCAAGAGCTAATGATCTTTCAAAACTTCTTAATTCTTTTCAAGAATCCTTAAACAATAATGAAAAGCAAATTCAAGAATATAACAGTCAAAAACAACAGGCAATTGAAGAATTCGACATTAAAAAAGCTCTTGAACTTGAAAACAAAATTTCATCACTTACAGAAGAATATGAAAAAGCAAAAAAAGATGCAATTACATTTAACAACAATGTAGAAAAGCTTGAAGCTGAATATAAGAAAGATCTTGAAAAACAAAAACTAGAAAAACAAAAAGAAACACTTAAACTTAAGCAAACATATGGCGATGATTACTATAAGGAAGAAATGCATCAAAAACAATATGAATTTCTTGAAAGTTATCTTGACAGCCTTGATCCAGACTATGCACTTAATCTTCTTCTAACAAATAAAGATTTTAAAATTATGCTTCAAGATAAATATGCAACACTTTATAAACACATTGCAAATAAATTATAATGCAGCAATTTAACATTTAATCGAATTGGTCAAACATAACGATTTGTCAAAATTTTATTTTCAAGGAGAAATAAAATGACAATTAAAGACAAATTAAAATCATATAATTTTTGGATAACACTTGTCAGTGCAATCATACTTTTGCTTCAAGTTTTTGGAGAAAAATTCAACTTCAAAATTGACAGCAATTTTATCATCGATGTTACAACAGCACTATGTTCAATTTTTGTTGTTCTTGGAATTATTTCTGTACCTAAGTCAAAAACAACAAAAACAGACATTCGTTTTGTTGAACCAAACTATCAAGAGTTATCCGAGCAAATTTCAAAGGAACTTTCACAACGAATCGACCTTGTTTTCAGTGCCATCAAACAGCAAGAGCCAAACTCAAATGAAGAAAATGTTTCAGATTTAAAAAATGTTGAATACTCAGAAAGTGAAATTGAAACAACCAATAATAACTGTGAACAAAAGTCTGAAACTGATTCTGAAAGTGAAATTGAAACAACCAATAACAACTGTGAACAAAAGTCTGAAACTGATTCTGAAAGTGAAATGATTTCTGAAAATGAATGTCAAACAGAAGGAACTGAAAATGCAAACACCAGTTTGAACGTTTCAATTTCTAATTTAAATGACGACATTAAAATTTAATATATGATTAACAAAAGAGTGGGGAAGCCCACTCTTTTTATTTTGTTTTTTCGATAATCTCTGACACATTATTTTCCGATATGTTTAATTTATGCTTGATTTTTTCGACATCATCATATATAATAAGCATACAGTTTAGGTTTACTTTTTTATTTTATATGTTTAAATTGTCAGAAAAGGGGATATTATGTCTTATAGAAATTCACTTAAATTATTAATTTCAAATTTCAGCACAGTTTGGAAACAACTTTTATACACCTTAATAATCAGCCTTATTTGTTTTGGGCTTGCATATGCAACGTTCATTCCAACAATTTCAGTTTTAAAGGCTGAAGGTGTAACCGGTGAATTTTCTGCAATTTTCGAAACAATCTACACTGCACCAAGAGACCTGATCACTGCTTGTCGTGACGCTTTTATGCACTGCGGAACAGTTCTAAAAGCAAACTCTTCTAGCATTTGGGCAAGCATTCTTGGGACCGTATTTTTTGGTCATATTTTATTCAACCTTTTGAAATATGTTTCATATTATAATGTTTCATATGTAATGCAAATGAAAATGACAAGTTTTGTTGAAGTTGGCTATACAAGATCACTCATCTCAAATTTTACAGCCGCTTTCAGATATGCCTTGGCAAGATTTGTATATTCAATTCCTTTCACAATTTTGAAAGTGTTCACAATTTTAATCTATCTTAAATGTGCAACAAGTGTTCTTTCAATCGTGCTTGGACTTTTCATCAGCAGCATGATTCTTATAATGATATACGCCGTTGAAATTTCTCTTTTTGTTGGACATGCCCCAACAATGATTGAAAAAGGTGGGGAAGTTTCAGCATTCAAAGCATTTCTTCTTGGAAACAAACAAACCTTTAAAAACTATGCAAGAGTAATTTCAAACTCAATTGTTGTTTCTCTTTCAATTATAGTCTTAAACATTTTCCTTGGAGTTTTCACAGTTGGTGCTGGACTTTTCATTACAATTCCAATGAGCATTGTTTTTAAATGTATTTTTGAACTTGCATCATATTTCGGATCACGTGGCGAACGTTATTATGTTGCAGAAAATACAATTGCTGTTTCAAAAGATAATTTTTCTTCAAAAGAATAAATTTGCCAAAATTTTAAACCAAACTTATGATCGTGTTTAATGACACATCTAATTTTTTATTGAAAATAGGAGACAATATGGAAAATAATAACAAAAATGAAATTGCACCTATAGCTAAAACAGGAAGAACTTCTTCTAATGGAAAAAGAAATCTTAACAAAAGAAAAACAACTTCTGTTAAAGCTGTAACTGATGCACAAGTTCCACAAAATCAAAATGTGGAAGTTTTGCAAAATGGAAACACTAAAAAAAGAGTTTTCACAAATGCAGAACAAAACAAATCTATTTCTGTTGGAGCAAAAAAATATAATAACAGAAAACAACATTCAAAAAAAGCAAAAGAACCAAAAGCCGATCTTAATGGCGATGATGTTTTCATTGAAAACGAAAACTTAGCACCACAAGAAGAACAACAAGCAAAAGTTAAATATAGCAAAAACGGTCTTAAAGTAATGTTCCTTGGCGGTGTTGGTGAAATTGGGAAAAACATTACTGCACTTGAATATGGTGATGATATTTTAATCATCGACTGCGGGGTTGCTTTCCCTGGTGAAGACATGCCAGGTGTTGACCTTGTAATTCCAGATTTCACATATCTTAAAGAAAATGTTTCAAAAATTCGCGGAATTGTTATCACTCACGGACATGAAGACCACATTGGAAGTCTTCCATATCTTTTGAAAGACATTAAAGTTCCAGTATATGCATCTAAACTTGCACTTACACTTCTTGACAATAAACTTCGTGAACACAAAATCACTGGTGTTAAAGAAATGGCTGTTAAACCAAGAAATGTAATTAAACTTGGTTGCTTCTCTGTTGAATTTATCAAAGTTAACCACTCAATTCCTGGAGCATTCGCACTTTCTATCACAACCCCAGTTGGAATTGTTTTCCACACTGGTGACTTTAAAATTGACTTCACTCCAATTGATGGTGAAGTAATCGACCTTCCAAGAATTGCCGAAATAGGTGATAAGGGGGTTACACTTCTTCTTTGTGAAAGCACAAACATTGAACGTCCTGGCTATACAGACAGTGAAAAAACAGTTGGCGAAAAACTTGAAAGAATTTTCATTGAACATGCAACTCGCCGTTTGTTTGTCGCAACATTTTCAAGTAACATTTATCGTTTACAACAAATTCTTGACCTTGCAACAAAATATAACCGCCGTGTTGCTGTTGTTGGAAGAAGCATGATTAATAACATTGATGCAGGAATGAAAATTGGTGAATTTAAAATTGATCCAAACATTTTCATTGACATTGATAAAGTTGCTTCGCTTGAAGACAAAAACGTTTTAATTCTCAGCACAGGAAGCCAAGGTGAGCCAACTGCTGCACTTTCACGTCTTTCAAGTGGCGAATTTTCAAGAATTGAAATTGGTGACAATGATACTGTAATTTTCTCTTCAACACCAATCCCAGGCAACGAAAACATGGTTAACCGTGTTATCAACAATCTTTACAAAAAAGGTGCAATTGTGATTCACGACAACGTTCACGCTTCTGGACATGCTTGTCAAGAAGAAATTAAAACAATTCACACTCTTGTTCACCCAAAATTCTTTATTCCTGTTCATGGTGAATATCGTCACCTTAAAGAACACACACTTCTTGCTGAAAGCCTTGGAATGGATAAATATAACATGATCATTCCAGAAATTGGCGATGTTGTGGAAATCACAAAACATCAAATGGTGAAGAAGGGCAAAGTTCCAGCCGGTGAACTTTTGGTTGACGGACTTGGAATTGGCGATGTTGGAAGTGTTGTTTTGAAAGACAGAAAGCTTCTTTCAGAAGATGGACTTGTTATTGTTGTTATCGGTGTTTCCGCACTTTCTGGAGAACTTACAACCGATCCTTATATGATAACTCGTGGATTTATCTATACAGCTGAAGCTGAAACTTTGGTTGAAGAAGCAAAAGCAGTTTTAATGGACACTTTGGCAACAATCGACATGAAAGAAGACAAAGATTTTGCAGAGCTTAGAAATCAAATCAGAAAACCACTTAGAAACTTCTTCTATAAAAAGACAAAACGCACACCAATGATTCTTCCAATCATTTTCCGTGCATAAGGACAAATAATGGAAAGCAAAAACAAAATTGAACTTCTTGCACCAGCAGGAGACAAAGAAAAACTTGAAACCGCATTACACTTTGGTGCCGATGCGGTCTATTTTGCTGGGAAAAACTATGGACTTCGAGCAATGAGTTCAAACTTTACAAACGAGGAAATGGAGCAGGCAATTGAAAAAGTTCATAGCCTTGGGAAAAAAGCATATGTAACTTTAAACATATATGCCCACAACAAAGACTTTGCCGGTCTTGAAGAATATCTTCATTTTCTTGAAAAAATCAAGGTTGATGCCGTTTTGGTAAGTGACCTTGGAATTTTAAGTTTCATTAAAGAAAAAGCCCCATCACTTAACATTCACATCAGCACACAAGCAAACACAACAAACAAATTTTCTGTTGCATTCTATGAAAAACTTGGAGCAGAAAGAGTTGTTCTTGCTCGTGAACTTTCACTTGAAGAGATTGCTGAAATTCACAAGGCAAACCCAAACATTGAGCTTGAAGTTTTTGTTCATGGGGCAATGTGCATTTCATATTCTGGAAGATGCCTTCTTTCAAACTATTTAACAGGAAGAGATGCAAACCATGGTGAATGTGTTCAAGCATGCCGATGGAAATATTATATTACAGAAGAGAAACGTCTTGATAAGCACTTTGAAATTCAAGAAGATGACAGAGGTGCATATATCATGAACAGCAAAGACCTTTGCCTTATTGAATATCTTGACAAAATTATTGATGCTGGTGTTTTCAGTTTAAAAATCGAAGGACGAATGAAAAGTCCATATTATGTTGGCACTGTTGTAAATGCATATCGAAGAGCAATTGACAACTATTTCAAATGCAAAGAAGAAGGAAAGCCTTACAAAGTTTCAAAAAAGCTTTTAGCAGAACTTGACAAGGCAAGCCACAGAGAATATACAACCGGTTTTGTTGTAGATGGAGATGAGCTTCGCCAAAACTTTAAAACAAATGCTCAAGAGCAATCTTCAAAATTTGTTGCAATCGTTAAAGAGGTTCACGAAGGCAAAATTCTTGTTGAACAAAGAAATAAATTTGTTGTTGGCGACAAACTTGAAATTTTAAGTCCAACCGATGCATTTCAAAAAACAATCACCATTTCAAAAATGGAAGACAAAAATCACAAGCCAATTTCTGAAGCAAAAGATGTTTGTGCCCCAGTTTGGATTTACACAAAAATTAAAAATATTCAACCAAATGATATCTTGCGTCAGGTTTAAGCCATACTTATATACAATATAT
>ENA-ORNF01000362-ORNF01000362.1-human-gut-metagenome-genome-assembly--contig:-NODE-362-length-47809-cov-6.719018_pt1 | contig 47809 bp, 38 predicted proteins | sample MGYA00242110_ERZ509012 | MGnify/ENA primary metagenome ERZ509012 (study PRJEB26280, sample SAMEA2338714) | human gut metagenome | biome: human gut; feature: human-associated habitat; material: faeces... | reverse complement strand
AAGAAGTGCCCGTTCTGTAAGAGTGAGATAGCGATTGAGGCAACGAGATGCCCGCATTGCACCTCGATGCTGGAGGAGACGAAGCAGGGATAAAAGTTTGCAATTCATAGAAATGAGGATGAAGAAATCCGGGGAAAAAGAGCATTGCCGGGGAAAGAGAAAATACTGATAAATACAGTGATAAAAGCAGATATAACAAGAGCCGGTATAAAAAAAGAAGAAATTGATAAACTTAAAGGATAAACAAATGGAAAAACTTATTTTAATTCGATATGGCGAGATTTTTTTGAAAGGTAAAAACCGATGCTTTTTCGAAAACTTGCTTAAAGACAACATTAAAAATGCGATTTCTGACTTTGGTGCAGAAGTGTATAAGATTCCTGGAAGAATGGTTGTTTCGGGATATAAAGAAACAGATGAAAAGAAAATTATGACTCTTCTTTTGGATCAAGCTGGAATTTATTCGATTTCTCCAGCAGTCATGATTGAAACTGAAAATGAAAAAATCATTAAACAAGCAATCGAACTTGTAAGCGATGAAGAGGGAACTTTCAAGGTTGAAACAAACCGTGCAGACAAAAGCTTTTCACCAAACTCAATGGAGTTCAGTCGAATTGTTGGTGGAAGAATTTTGCAGAAAAATCATAACCTTACTGTTGATGTAAATAATCCTGAACTTTTAGTTTCAATTGATATTCGTGAAAACGGAAAAACAATGATCTTTACAAAAACATTAATGGGAATTGGCGGAATGCCAGTTGCTTCTGCAGGGAAAGGACTTCTTTTGCTTTCTGGTGGAATTGACAGTCCGGTTGCGGGATATATGATGGCGAAACGTGGAACAAAACTATTTGCTCTTCATTTTCATAGCTTTCCATATACAAGCGAACTCGCAAGGCTTAAGGTTGAAGAGCTTGCTTCAAAAATTGCAAGATATAATGCTGGTGACCTTGAAATTTATATGTGTTCGATGACTCATATGCAAGAAGCAATAAATAAATTTGCAAACGAAGCTTATAACATTACACTTCTTCGCAGGGCAATGTTTAGAATTGCTGAAAGGCTTTGCAAAGAAAAAGGTTTTCAAATGATAATTACAGGAGAAAGTCTTGGACAAGTTGCAAGTCAAACAATTGAAAGCATGAGTGTTGTTGGTTCGGTTGTTCGTGACATTCAGATCATGCGACCACTTGTTGCTTTTGATAAACAAGACACAATTGACATTGCTAGAAAAATTAATACTTTTGATATTTCAATCAAGCCATATGAAGATTGTTGCACAGTGTTTGTTCCAGACAACCCAGTGACACGTCCAAAGAAGGCAAATGTTGAAAGGGAAGAAGCAAAATTTGATGTTGATAAAATTGTTGATGAAGCATATCAAACAATTGAAAAAGTTGTTATCAGAGCAAGATAGAAAAATAAGAAAAAAACAAAAAAGACCGCAATTTGCGGTCTTTTTATATGATTTTTCACTTTTATTTGAAGATTTTTGCGTTTTTTATTGCGGTTAGCTTTGCTTGTTTATTTTTGTTTTGTTTAATGAGATATTCATATCTTTCTGCACATATAATTGCAATTTGATCCCACGTTTTGTAAAGATCTTCAAATGCTTTTTCTCCAACTTTTTCTGTTGTTGAGCGGTTATCAATAAGTTCACAAACTCTGTTTGCAAATTCGTTTTCGTTAGAACTTGCAGTAAACCCGTTAACATTGTTTGTAACCGATGCCGATGTGACAGAATTTTCGATAAAAATGGTCGGAGTTTTAAAAGCTGCTGCTTCAATTTGAACAAGTGATGACATGTCATATATTGATGGGAAGAGGAAGAGATTTGACCTTGCAAAAATTGTTGCTAAGTCTTCTCGGTTTGAAATTCTTCCTGTGAATATTACATTGTCTTCAAGATTGTATTTTTTAATTTTAGATTTAAGTGCTGATTCATCTGGGCCATTTCCAACAAAAAACATTTTAAAGTCTTTTCCTGATTCTTTAACTATTTGAAGAACTTTTGCGATAAAGAAAATGTTTTTTTGTTCTATAAGTCTGCCAACAAATAGCATTACAAATTGATTTTCATCAAGCTTATATTTTTTGTTTGCTTTACTTTGAAGTTCTGAAAGATTGTCCGGTGTCACAAAGTCTGTTCCGTTTGGAAGCAAATAGAATTTTCCATTATAGCCGTAACTTTCCAAAACGTTTTTTGTTCTTTCGTTCATTGTCCAAACTTCTTGGCTTTTTTTGAATACTTTTACAATTTGTTTCAATAAGTATGATGATATAGCTTCACTGTTCGTATATTTAAGAAAGTCTTGTTTAAATTGGCTATGCATTGTCATTACAAGTGGAACTTTTTTCTTTTTTGCTACCTTTGCTGCATATGCACCCATGTTAAATGGACTATGAGAATGAACAAGGTCAATTTTTAATCTCTTTATTGCTTTGTCAAGGAACCCATCAATTTCTGGAAAGGCAAGGTCATAGTTTACAAATTTGAAATAAAGACTTGAAACTCCGATGATAAGATAGTCTTTTTTGATTACAATGTTTTTGTGTTTTGGAACAATAACTACAATATTATATTTATCTTTTAAAAGCGAAGCATAATTGTCAAGAACTTTGATAACCCCATCAATGATAGGGTAGAAAGTGTCACAAAAATATGCAATTGTAAGTTTGCCATTGTTGTTGAATTCGTCAATTTTATTTAAAATATATTCACGATATTTTCGGTCTTGCAAGTATTCTTTATCTTTTTTGAGAGTGGAAATATCAATAAGATTTTTGTTGCTCTTTTCTTGTGATTTCTTTGTTTTTTTAGGTTTTTCAGAAACTGATTTTTCTGTCATTTGTTTTTCTCCTGTTTTGTCATGATAGCATAAATAAAATCATTTTTGCAATCAATTTAAATTTATAATTGGAAATTGATAAGATTTTCGTTGTTTTGAAAATATGAATATTTTTTCATATTCCATGCGAAAATGGTTGACAATATGAAAATTTGTTCATATACTATTATTGTTTATGGAAAAGTAAACAGAAAAGTATTTATCATCTTGAAATTGCAAACAAACATTAAAAAGGTTGGAAAAAACTTAACAATACATTGCTTTTAATGTGAAAGTGTTAAAGATTTGTTTGCTTCATAACATATGATAGAAATCTAGAAATTAATTTGAATAAGGAAAGAAATATGAAGAAAAATTCATGCGATAGAGAGTGCACAAAGTGCAGTGAGCCATGCTTGTCGCCGAGTTATCCAAAAGAAAATCAAATTGAAGAAATAAGCAAACTTTTTAAAGTTTTAGGGGAGAAAAACAGACTTCACATTGTATATGCACTTTCATCTGGTTCGCTTTGTGTTCATGAAATTGAAGAACTTTTGCAAGTTTCACAATCGCTTGTAAGTCATCAACTTAAAATTTTAAGAGATGCAAAAATTGTTAAAACTTCAAGACGTGGAAATGAAATTATTTATAGTCTTGATGATAAACACATTGAGCTTTTGCTTGAAATTGCAAAATCACATATTCTGGAAGAAAAGAGCAAATAAAGAAGGGAATCATGAAAAAACAAATCAAATTGTCTCGCATTCATTGTGCGGGTTGTGCGGAAGCACTGGAACAAAAAATAAATGAAATTGAAGAAGTTGAAAGTGCGTCAATTGATTTTTCAACAAAAACAATCATCTATGAAGCTGGACGTCGTCATGGGCAAGAAAAAGAAATTCGTGACAAGGTTATTGATGTTGTAAAAAAGTTTGATCACACAATTCAAATTGTTGAAGAAGAAGATGACGAAAAGCAGGCGAAAAAAGAAAAGATTCACAAGATTGTTGACATATCGAAAATTTTTGTTTGCATTGCACTTGCTGTTGTTGGTTTTGTTTTGCCTGAAAAAATAATGTGGCTTAAAATTACACTTTATGTTCTTGCATATTTGTGTGTTGGCTATGAAGTTTTAATCTCTGCATTTTTAAACCTTTTCAAAGGGAAATTGCTTGATGAAAATTTCTTGATGACAGTTGCAACAATTGGTGCATTTGCCGTGCAAGAATATGTCGATGCAATCGCTGTTATGCTTTTTTATAGCATTGGTGAATTTTTGGAAGGTGTTGCAGTTGAAAAAAGCAAAAAACGAATTAAAAGTTTGCTTTTGGTTAAAGCTGAAACAGCAAATGTTGTGACAAGTGAAGGTGAACAAACTGTTGAAGTTTCACTCGTGAAAGAAGGAGCAACAATTCGAATCAAGGCGGGCGAAAAAGTTCCACTTGACTGTGTTGTTTTGGAAGGTTCATCTTATCTTAACACTTCGGCAGTTACTGGTGAAAGCAAGGAGCTTTTTGTTGAAAGTGGTGCAGAAATTTTGTCGGGGTCAATTAATGGCGAAGGTGTGCTTCTTTGCCGTGTTATAAGAACAGAAGAAGACAGCACTGTTACTAAAATTATCAAACTTGTTGAAAAAGCAAACAAGAACAAGGCAAAAACTGAAAGATTTATCACAAAGTTTGCGAAAATCTATACACCAATTGTTGTTGGCCTTGCGGTTTTGCTTGCTGCAATTCCACCAATTTTTGGACAGCCTTTTAATGTTTGGCTTTACAGAGCTTTAACATTTTTGGTTGTGTCATGTCCTTGTGCTTTGATTTTGTCAATTCCTCTTGGATATTTTGCGGGGCTTGGCTCATCTGCAAGAAAAGGGGTTTTGATCAAAGGTGCAACACACCTTGAAACTCTTGCAAAGGCAGACACGGTTATTTTTGATAAAACTGGAACACTCACTTATGGTGACTTTGAAGTTTCAGAAATTTATGCAACAAAAGATTCAACAAACGAAGAAGTTTTAGAGCTTATCGCATATGCGGAAAGCTTTTCGAATCATAGAATTGCAAAATCAATTGTTAAAGCCTATCAAAAAGACATTAACACTGCATGGGTTGAAGAATATAAAGAGATTGCAGGAAAAGGTGTGAAATGCACATTATTTAACGAAGAATGCGTTGTTGGAAATGCTTCACTTTTGAAAGAAAATGGAATTGTTTTTGAAGAAGCAGACAAACCAGGAACTGTGATTTATATCGCAAAAAGCGGAACATATCTTGGATATGTTTTGATTGTTGATAAAGAGAAAGAAGACAGCGCTCTTGCAATAAAAATGCTTAAAGAAAATGGAATTAAAACTGTTTGCATGTTCACAGGAGACAACGAAAAAGTTGCTTCGGCTGTTTCAAAAGATTTGGGAATAGACAAAACTTTTGCAGGACTTTTGCCAGAGCAAAAAGTTGAAAAAATTTCTGCAATTGAAAATGCAAAAACCGTTGTGTTTGTTGGTGACGGAATTAATGATGCACCGGCACTTGCAACCGCTTCTGTTGGTGTTTCAATGGGTGGTGTTGGAAGTGACGCTGCGATTGAAACTGCCGATGTTGTTTTAATGACAGACAATCCAAAACAGCTTGTTGATGCTGTTAAAATTGCTAAAAAAACAAGAAAAATCACAATGGAAAACATTGTTTTTATAATGGTGATAAAGGTTGCGGTTTTGGCACTTTCAGCATTTGGATTTGCATCAATGTGGCTTGCAATTTTTGCCGATGTTGGTGTGTGCTTGCTTGCAGTTTTAAACTCTCTCAGGGTTTTGATTTTGCCAAAAGATAAAACAATAAAAAATGAAAAAAAAGCAAAAAAACAAAAATCTAAAAACAGAAATTAATAAAAAATGAAAAAGGGCAAGTTTGCTCTTTTTCTTTGTTTTTATAAAATGCTTGATTATTTTATATAATTTTGCTAAAATGTTTCGCATGAAAAGGGGAAGAACCATGTCATATAACATTAAAAACGAACTTACGAAATATCTTGAAGCCGCATTTGAAAAACTTGGGTTTGACAAAGCTGATGTGATGGTTTCATATTCAAACAAGCCAGACGTTGCAGACTATCAGTGTAACAGTGCTTTCACACTTGCAAAAAAACTTGGGAAAAATCCGGTTTTGGTTGCAAATGAAATTGCAAGCGAACTTGGAAACATGAATGGTGAATTTGAAGTTTTGGTTTGTCCACCAGCCTTCATTAACTTTAAAATGACAAACGAGCTTATGTCTAAAATTGCAACAATCGCACTTGAAAATCCTGAAGAGTTGATTTTGAAGCCAGAAAAGAAGCAAACAGTTGTGTTTGACTATGGTGGTGCAAACGTTGCAAAGGAACTGCACATTGGACATCTTCGTTCTCCAATTATTGGTGAATCACTTTGCAGACTTAATCGTTTGATGGGCAATAATGTTATTTCAGACACACACCTTGGTGACTGGGGGCTTCAAATGGGGCTTACTGTTGCTCAGCTTGAAGATGATGGATATCTTGAAGGATATTTTAACAGGGGTGAAAACAAAAAAATCACTCTTGACACATTGAATGAAGAATATCCAAAAGCATCACTTCGCAAGAAAGAAGATGAATCTTTCAAACAAAAAGCAGAGAAATATACTTTGAGCATTCAAAGAAAGCAAGAACCATATTTCACAATTTATCAAGATATTCGTGCTCTTTCAGTTGAAAAAATCAAGGCAAATTATCTTACTCTTGGTTGTAAGTTTGATTTGTGGTATGGAGAAAGCACTGCATATCCATATATCGACCGAACAGTTCAAATTTTTAAAGACAAAGGTCTTGCAAGAATAAGCGAAGGTGCTTTGGTTGTTGATGTTGCTCTTCCTGGTGAAAACATTCCAATTGAGAAAAAAAGTGAAGACGAAATTCAACGTTATAAAAACCCAATGCCACCAGTAATCATCAAAAAGCACAACGATGCCGATGTTTATGCAACAACAGATATTGCAACAATTTTAATGAGAAACGAACAATTTCACCCAGACAAGATTATTTATGTTGTAGATGCAAGACAAGCACAACACTTCACTCAGGTTTTCCGTGCTTGCAAACTTTCAGGAATTTCTCCTGAAAATCAAGAACTTGTTCACGTTGGCTTTGGAACTATTAATGGAAAAGATGGCAAACCTTTCAAAACAAGAGAAGGAACAACAATTAAACTTGAAGATATCATTAACCTTATCACTGGAAAGGCAAAAGAACGTCTTATAGAAAATGGAATGGGCGAAAATCAAGAGCTTGCGCTTCAAATTGGAGTTGGTGCAATGAAATATGGCGACCTTTCAAACATCGTTTCAAAAGACTATGTTTTTGACCTTGATAAATTCAGTTCTTTTGAAGGAAAAACTGGGCCATATATTCAATATACTGGCGCAAGAATAAATTCTCTTTTAGAAAAAGCAAATGAAGACTGCGGGAAAATTTCTGTTTCACTTCAAGAAGAAAGAAACATTGTCATTAACATGATCAAAATGTTTGACAGTTTTTATGCTTGCTATCAAGACAATAGCATGAATGCTTTGGCTCTTTCAGTTTACAATTTGGCAAGTTCATATGCACAATTTTATAACAATATCAGAGTTTTGAAAGAACAAGACACGGCAAAAAGAAAAAGCTATCTGTCACTTTCAAAAGCTGTTTTAAAAGCAATTGTTCTTGGGCTTGACACTCTTGGAATTGAAACTCCAAAAAGAATGTAGGTGGAAAATGGAAAATAATAAACCAAAAATGTTGCTTCATTCTTGTTGTGGGCCATGCTCTTCAGCTGTAATCATGACACTTAAAGATGACTATGATATTACAGTTTTTTACTATAATCCAAACATCTATCCAGAAGAAGAATATCTTCATCGCAAAAGTGAGCAAATAAAGCTTATAGAGAGTGTGAATAAAGAAGGGGAGAACATTAAATTTTACGATTGTGAATATGACCCAGAAACCTATGAAAAATATGTTTGCGGGTTGGAAAACGAAAAAGAAGGTGGGGCACGTTGCACAAAATGTTTTGAGCTTAGACTTTCAAAAACTGCAAAGGTTGCAAAAGAAAATGGGTTTGACATTTTTGCAACAACTTTAACTGTTTCGCCACACAAAAATGCACCACTTATCAATGAAATTGGAACAAGAATTTCAAACGAGATTAAAGTGCCATATTTAGTGTCAGACTTCAAGAAAAAAGATGGTTATAAAAGGTCAATTGAACTTTCAAAAAAATATGATTTATATCGCCAAAAATATTGCGGTTGCAAATATTCAATTTGGTGGTAATCTTTGTTCCGGCTCTCTACCGAACCAGCCGGAGCGTCGAAACACATGTTATTATTCGTTTTTAGCGAAGCTAAAAAGCTTCATTTGACACATGGTTTCTCCTTTCCCCACAAAACTTCCTTGAAATTTTGCGGGGGCCCCGTTATATTCCACACCTTAATATATCTTTTTGGCTAAAAACCCCAAACACGAACCCCGATGTAACGTAAGATACTATCGGGAACCCTGTTTGGGGTTTTTATCTCAAAAATTTATATCAATCTGCTGTTTGTCGTTTTCAAAATTTCTGCTTAATTTAATTATAAAATGTAAAGGGACGTTTGCAGTCTTTTTTTTGAAAAAAATGAAGCACGCTATAATGCGTGTTTTTTTATTGAAAAAAATAATTATTATCTTTTTTGTCAATCATTGTCGAAAATATAATATTTTTAAAACTGTGGCAAATGCTAAAAAAATATAAACCTTTAAATGTCTAAAACACAATAAAAGGTGCAAAAACATGCAAAAGAGAAATATTCCATGTTTTGTTGTTTTGACATAAAAAACAAACACAAACGTATTTTGAAAAAATGTGTCGAAAAACATTTGACAATGTGGGTGGGTTATGTTAAAATTAATGATGTAAAAAAGTGTATAAGTATGACTTATACAAACGAAAAAAATTCAAAAATGTAAAAAATATTGATTTTGTGTTTGAATTTATCAAAGGAGCCGCCTTTATGAAGAAATTTCGAAAAATTTTATTTTCATTTATAATGTCGTTTGCACTTGTATTTTCTGCAGGTGCAGTTGTTTTGTCTCAATTTGAAAATCAAACTGCTTTTGCTGCTGCAAATGGCGGTTCGGTTTATGTTGGAAACAACTCAACCTATGTTTTAGAAGGGAGAAAAAGTGTTTGCGGATTTAATGCAACAAATGGTGGTGGTGTTTATATCGCAAATGGCGGAACTTTCAAAATGACCGGCGGTGATATTTTTGCAAACAAAGCATCAATGGGTGGCGGTGTTTATATTCTTTCTGGCGGAACATTCAATTTATCTGGCGGTTCAATTTCTCAAAACCAAGCAACTGATAAAAATGCAGATGGAATAACTCATGGTGGCGGTGTCTATTCTGCCGGAACCTTTAACATGTCTGGCGGAAGCATTGTTGAAAACAAAAACAATGGAATTTATGTTTCTTCTGGGGTTACAACAATCTCGGGCGGAACAATTGCAGGAAATGGTGAAAACGCAATTTATGTTGGTGGCGGAACTTTAAAGGTTAATGGTGGAACAATTGTTGGAAACATTGATGGCAACAGTTCTTCGGTTTCAATCAGTGGGGGAGAAATTCGTGGAAACGTTGTTGCAAAAAATATTAGTGGCGGAACAATTTATGGAACTGTTAAAACCAATGTTGCGCTTTCAATTGAAGGCAATGCAACAATTCTTTCAAACGGCACCTATGCAGTTTTAAGTTCAAGCGGAGATATTATAATTAACAAAGCAAAAATTGTTGGTGATGTTAAAGCGGAAAGTGGAAACATTCGCATTTATAAAAACTCTGACATCACTGGCAAAATTATCATTTCGAACTCATCAAAAACAATTTATCTTGACGATTGGACAGCAGATTTTGTTCCAACCTATACACTTGATTTTTCAAGCTTGACAAGTGTTGACGAAACAAAAGCATATTTTGTTTTTGCAAATACCATGGGAACACAAGCAGACACAAGCAAAATGACAATTGTTGCTCCAGATGGCTATAAAGCTGTTAGCAAAATGGTGAATGGAACAAACGGAATTTATTTCGAAGTTGAAAAAGTAGATTTTCCAGCAAACTGGAACTCACAAATTAATGCTTCAAACTATATGACAACAACTGTGGCCCCTGCAAGCATAACAAGTTTAAAGTTTGTTTCTTCTGTTCCAAGCGGATACACCCAAATTGGAACACTTTCAACAGGCCTTCCAGTTTATAAGGGAACAACAGCAACCGACATTGCTTTTGTTGCAAAGACGATTTATGCACCAGTAGACAGCAATAATTTGTTTAAAGATCTTAAAAAACTTACAACAATTGATTTTGCCGTTTTTAAAACAAATAATGTTACAAATATGAGGTATATGTTTTATAATTGTTCAGCATTAACAAGTCTAGATGTGGGCGGATTTAACACATCAAAAGTTACAAACATGAGGTCTATGTTTTATTGTTGTTCAAGTTTAACAAGTCTTGACCTTAGCACATTTAACACAGCAAATGTTACAACTATGGATTATATGTTCTGGCAGTGTTCAAGTTTAACAAGCCTTGATTTAAGTGGCTTTAATACGTCAAAAGTTACAACTATGTGGCGTATGTTTTATAACTGTTCAGCATTAACGAGTTTAGATGTGAGCAGTTTTGACACATCAAAAGTTACAAATATGTCAAGCATGTTTGAATATTGTTCAAGTTTAACAAGCCTTGATTTAAGCAATTTTAACACATCAAAAGTTACAAATATGTCATATATGTTTTATGGTTGCAAAGCATTGACAAGTCTGAATATTTCAAGTTTTAATATGTCAAATGTTACAGATTTTACCTCTATGTTTAATTTTGGAAGTCCGTCTGCAATCAGAACAATAAAAACTCCTTATAATAACAGTCAAGAAATAGATATTGGTGATGGTTTTGTTTTTGATGTTGAAGAAACTGGTGAGTTTGCAACAAGAGTTTTAGCAAATTCTTCAAGAAGCTATACCTATACACTTGCAAAATATTTACCAAATGACTGGAAAACTCAAGTTAAATCTTCAACCTATATGACAACAATAATAGACCCAGCAACAATAACCGGCATAAGATTTGTTTCTTCTGTTCCAAGCGGATACACCAAAATTGGAACACTTTCAACCGGTCTTCCAGTCTATAAGGGGACAACAGCAACCGCCATTGCTTTTGTTTTAAGCAAAAAAATATCTGCACCTGTTAACAGTGCTGATTTGTTTTTTAATTTAAAAGAAATAACATCTTTTGATTTTAGCAATTTTGACACAAGTGTTGTTAAAGATATGAATTTCATGTTTCGACTTTGCGACAAATTAACAAGCCTTGACATTAGCACATTTAACACCGCAAAGGTTACAAACATGTCATATATGTTTAATTGTAGTTTGCTTTCTTCAATAACATTTGGCAATGGTTTTTCTTTTAATGAAGCTACTGATTTGTCGTATATGTTTGATAGTTGTCCTTTAACATCAATCAATCTTTCACCATATTTAAATTCTTCAACAAATTATAAGTTTTTCACAATGGAAAGCATGTTTGGAAGTTGTGGTGCATTGGAAACAATAAATCTTGGAACATTCAATGCTCCACTTCTTGATTCTACCAGTTCAATGTTCTATGGTTGCAGCAGTCTAACTTCAATTAACATGAAAATTTTAAAAACAAACTATTTAAGGACAACAGCGGGAATGTTTAGCGGTTGTTCAAGTTTAACAAGTCTTGACCTTAGTGGCTTTGTAACGAAAAATGTTATAACAATGGACAATATGTTTGAAAGTTGCACTTCTCTTGCATCTATCACATGGGATGAAAGTTTTGATACAACAAATGTTTGTGATATGAATTGTATGTTTTATGGTTGTAGTGCGTTGACATCGTTAAATCTTAAAAATTTCAACACAAAAAATGTTGTTAATTTTAACAACATGTTTGAAAATTGTGGAAGCTTGGAAACAATTTTTAACATGAATTTTTCAACAATAAATGCAATTAATTTTGAATACATGTTCCAAGGTTGTGGTTCTTTGTTGTTTCTTGATTTAAGTTCTTTTAACATGAAAAATGCTCAAAATATTACTGACTTTTTAAGTATTTCTTCTGAAAATTTAAAATATTTATGCACTCCTAGATTTTTTAATTATGCAAATTATTCCGATGGTTTTGGTAGCGCGGATACTTTACAATCAGCAAACGGCAAGTCTTTAAGTGATCTTTCTTCAACACTTTCTTATAGCGAAGCATATGTTGCTAACACTTCTAACATTGAACAAATTGCAATTTCAGGTGTTACTGTTGATGGATCGCTCGATAGTTGCTTTCATGAATATGAAAGTAGTCAAGGGTCGTTCTATGTTTACAACGGGCTTTTTAACAAATATATGTTCCCGCTAGAATATGGTAATTTTGAAGATTATGATTTCACATATGGAGATGATTTTAAAGCAAAATTAACAGCTAGAACCATTGAATTTGCATGGTATGATTTTGGAATTGTTTCAGGTTCAGAAGGAAACTATTATTCATCTGCTGATGGTTTGGAAGACTTATATATTCATGTTCTAGATGGTTCTGGAATTTTTGAAATGGAGTATTCAAATCCTGGTGTGGCTGTCGATGTTGTGTTGATTTTGAATAGTGCTGATTCAAGCTTTGATCCTTATGGAGAATATTCTTTATATTATCAAAACCTTACTTGGGGACTAAGTGCAAATGATTCATTTGGAGATGAAGTCGTGATTTCGAATTCTAATAGAATTTCAAAAACATTTACTAATCTCACATTTGAAAAGCTTTTGTATTGTTTGCCATCATATCCAATTTTTGATGTTGGAAACATGTTCTTCAAATGCTGGAGAATTGGTTTTCCTGGAAAAGCTGAAACAGACAATTTTTACTCAAATAATTGGGTGTTAAGTTGGGACAATCTTGCAAACTTGCCAGATATTTCTTCGATTATTAGTGATATGGAAAGTCCATCTGGATATAGTAATACAATCTTTATCTATCCAGAATTCATTTCCAGAGAAACAGCTCTTTCAGATGCAAGTGCAAGTAGTGATGCAACAAACACCGCAACAAACACAAATGGTGGCGGTGGAGATGTGATGAACGGTTTGTTTTCACTTGACCTTAGCCTTTATGGAAATGAAAAATGCATTATTCCAGACAATAAGAAAACAACTGGAGTTGTAACTGAAGAAAATAAGGTTTCATAAAACAAAAAAGACTGCGATTTTGCAGTCTTTTTATTTTGGTTATATCTGATATGGAAAGTTAGGGTTTAAATTGTTTTTTTCTTTACTGTCGCCAACAAGTGTGCTTTCTTTTGCTTTGATTGCAAGATTTTGCTGAACACGTTTATACATTTCAATAAGTTCTTTTCGGTCAACCAGTCTAATGTTATTATCTTTTGCAAGGGTTTCAGCTTCAAACGAAAAAGTGCTGTTTGTGACAACCATGCCTTCATTTGCTTTATAGTGGCTCATTGCTCCCATGATTTCTTGAACACTTTTAACACCGACTTTTTTGTTATATCTTTTTGCTTGAACAACAATTTTGCTTCCATTTTCATCGGTCAATATAATATCGGCACCATAGTCTTTTGCTTTCTTTGTTGTTTCTGCTCCAAAGCCGGCATAAAAGAAAAGTGTTTTAAGATAGTTTTCAAATTCATAGCCTTCCATAATGTCAATGTCGTCAATTGTGGAAGAGAGAAGAAGGATAACTCCACGTTTTCCGTTTTGTTCCCATTTGTGTTTTTTGACTGCTTTCACAACAACTTTTACAGAATAATAAACGACAATAAAAGGAAGCAAAATGATAAGCAATATTAGCTTAAAAATTCGAAGCAAAAATGGGTCTTTTTTGCTTTCGTTTTTGCTGTTTTTATTTTCGTTGGTTTTTATTTGATCTTTGTTTAAATTTTCTTTCATATTGCATATTATAACGAAAAATGAGTTGTTTTTCAAATAAATAATATAATTTTTGCGTTTTTTTGCTAATATTAAGTTGCTTAAAATTTGTCAAACATGATAAAATGCTTTAAAAGGAGAATGATAATGATAATTGCAATTGACGGAACTGCTTCAAGCGGAAAAACAAGTGCGGCAAAAGAACTTTCAAAAAGGCTTGATGTTCCACTTCTTCCAACTGGGCTTATTTACAGGGCAATCACCCTTAAAGCGATAAATGAAAACATTGTTCCTGAAAATCAAAGTGGGCTTTCTAAAATGCTTGAAAGCACAACAATTGAAACGGTCTATATGAACAAATCTGTAAGTGTATATCTTGACAAATTGCCAGTTTCATATGAGTTTTTGAAAAGTGAAAAAGTTTCAGAAAATGTTGCAAAATATTCTTGCATTCCGTTTGTTAGAGAATATGTTCGAAAAATTCAAAGACAGCAAGCAAAAACCTATAAAAACATTATTGTTGAAGGAAGAGACATTGGAAGCATTGTTTTCCCAAATGCAGACATTAAATTTTTTGTTGATGCCGATCTTGAAACCCGTGCAATTCGCCGTCAAAAAGAGTTTTTGAATGCTGGTGAAAACATGTCGCTTGAGCAAGTTAAAGCGGCAATTATCGAACGTGATGAGGCAGACAGAAAACGAATGATTTCTCCACTTATCATGACAAGCGATGCCATTTTGATTGACACATCTAACATGAATGTTATGCAAGTTGTTGACCTTATGATTGAGAAAATAAATCAGAAGAAAAAACATGAAATATAGTGTTTTGTTTCAAGAATTTTAAAACCCTATAAAACATAAAATAAAGAGCAGAAAAATGCTCTTTTTTCATGCAAAATTTCTGGCGAATAATAAATAAAATATCAGATTTTTTAAAAGAAGAGTTGAATTTTGCGAAAATGTGCAAAGCATGTTTAAAACCGCAGTCAATCGCATAAACTAGGCAATAAGGAGAAGAAATGTTCGAACTTACTATCAGCACATGCAAAGCAAAATATAAAGACATAGACTTTATTTTTTCCATTTTAAAAAACAAAATCAAATCGGTTAAAGGCATCATTGTTTGTGAAGAAGTTGACGGCAGAACAAAGCTTGCTTTTGCCGTTCCAGACAGCCAGAAAGATTATGCAATTTCACTTGCATTTGATGCAATTTCCGAAGCAATTATCAAAAGCTATAAATATGACTTTTTAAAGCGTAACATTTCGCTTCAAACTGGAAACAAAATTGCAGAGAGTGCATTTATAAGTGCGCTTTCGGTTTATGATAAGCAAAGTGATAAAGAATTTATCAAAAGAGAGCTTAAACCAACAGGTGAAATTTTGATTGATAGCTTTTATAATTTCCGACTTTGGGAGCTTGAAAAACGATGGAAAAATATTGCTGATCTTATGAGTGAAAATGCCAGCTATCTTAATCTTAGCGGAAGCTTTTCTGATCTTATGAAATTTTTGGTTTTGTCGAATGAGTGCGGGGAAAAAGAAGTGCACGTAAGGAAGGGGGAAGGCAACATCTTTTGTTTGGCAGAGTCGGGCAAAGAACTGTTTAACATGATATATGACACGTCAGATGACAATCTTATCATTAATATTTTGTCTGAACTGATTTCGCTTTCTCCCGAAAAAATCATAATTCACAAAGAACTTGAAAACACAGCAATTGCTGGAGAAATTTTGAATGTTTTTGACAAACGAGTTTGCCTTATAAAAAATTAGAAAAAAACAATATAAAGTGTTGACAACCTTTAAGGCTTGGACTATAATATGTGCATATTTAGCGAAAAGGACAAGTAGAAACAAAAACCTACTATAGAGAGCAAACTTCCTGGGCTGAAAGAGTTTGCAGCAAGATTTGTTTTGAAACCACCTTGATAGAACCTAGATAAAACTGTTTAAAGTGGTTGGCTTTTGCCGATAAGTAAGGTGGAACCGCGGAATGAATTTTTCGTCCTTACATTTTGGTTATTTTTCATAATCAAAGTGTGGGGCTTTTTTTATGGAAAAATCACAACAAAAATAGAAGAAAAAGGGGAATAAATATGAAAATTAAACTTAGAGATGAAACAAGAGAATTTGAAAATGGCATCACTGTTTTAGATGTTGCAAAAAGCATTTCTGAAGGCTTGGCACGTGTTGCTGTTTGCGGAAAACTTAATGGACATTTGGTTGACCTTTGCCAGCCAATTTCTTCAGACTGCGAACTTCAAATCATCACAAACAAAGACAAAGAATATAAAGAGATAATGCGTCACACAACTGCACACATCATGGCACAAGCTGTGAAAACAATTTATCCAACTGCAAAGCTTTCAATTGGCCCTGCAACTGAAGATGGCTTTTATTATGATTTTGAATTCAAGAGCCCAATTTCTCAAGATGACCTTGATAAAATTGAAGCTGAAATGAAAAAAATCATTAAAGCAAACTATGAAATCAAAAGAAGTGTTGTTTCAAGAAAAGACGCACTTGCATGGGCAAAAGAAGAGGGCGAAACTTATAAAATTGAACTTATCAATGCAATTCCAGAAAATGAAGAAGTTTCAATGTATACTCAAGGTGACTTCTCAGATGTTTGCCGTGGACCACACCTTAAATCAACTGGAATGGTTAAAGCTTTCAAACTTACAAAACTTGCTGGCGCATATTGGCGTGGCGATGTTAAAAACAAAATGCTTACAAGAATTTATGGTGTTGTGTTTGAAAAAGCAAGCGAAATGGAAGAATATTTCAAAATGCAAGAAGAAGCTGAAAAACGTGACCACCGTAAACTTGGAAAAGAACTTGATTTGTTCTTTTTAAGTGACTATGCACCAGGAATGCCATTTTTCATGCCAAAAGGTCAAATTGTAATTAACGAACTCACAAATTTCTGGAGAGAAGAACACAGAAAAGCTGGCTATGTTGAAATTACAACTCCAATGGCTCTTAACCGTAAACTTTGGGAAGTTTCAGGACACTGGGATCACTATAAAAAGAACATGTATACCTTCAAAGTTGAAGACGACCAATTTGCAATCAAACCAATGAACTGCCCAGGCGGAATGCTTTTCTATAAAGAAAGAATGCACTCATATAAAGAGCTTCCACTTCGTGTTGCAGAACTTGGAAAGGTTCACCGTCATGAAGCAAGCGGAACTCTTCACGGACTTTTCCGTGTTCGTTGCTTCACACAAGATGATGCACATATTTTCATGACTCCAGATCAAATTGAAAGTGAAGTTGCTGCTATCATTCATTTGGTTGATAGAATGTATAGTGTGTTTGGACTTGAATATCACCTTGAACTTTCAACAATGCCAGAAGACCACATTGGAACACTTAAAGAATGGAACCATGCAGAAACTTGCCTTAAAAATGCACTTGAAAAAATTGGTAAAGATTATGTTATCAATGAAGGCGATGGTGCTTTCTATGGTCCAAAAATCGACATTCACATTAAAGACGCAATTGGCAGAACATGGCAATGCGGAACAATCCAACTTGACATGCAACTTCCAAAACGTTTCAAACTTGACTATGTTGCTCAAGACGGATCACGTCAAGAACCAATCATGCTTCACAGAGTTATTTTCGGATCAATTGAAAGATTCTTCGGAATTATCACTGAAAACTTTGCTGGTGCATTCCCACTTTGGCTTGCACCTGTTCAAGCAATTGTAATTCCTGTAAGTGAAAAGAGCATGGAATATGCTTCAAAGGTTGCTAAAAAGTTTGAAGATGCAGGAATCAGAACCGAGCTTGATTCTAAGAACGAAAAGATTGGATATAAGATTCGCATGGCTCAAATGCAAAAAATTCCTTATATGATTATTGTTGGTGAAAACGAAGCAGAAAACAAAACAATTTCTGTAAGAATGCGTGGAAACGTTGAAGAAAAAGATGTTAAACCAGCAGACCTTATCAAGAGAATGAAAACAGAAATCAAAAATAAAACAAGATAATGCTTGACAAACACTGAAAAGTGTTATAAAATAGTCTCGCTTTACAAGAGAAAGACCACTTTCCACCTGACGAATGAAAGATTTTGTCATGGTTAACATTAGTTTTTAAACCAAAAATTCGCTGTTGTCCGCATGCGGAGTTTTGGAAGAAATACTTTTGGGGTGGAAAATTTCTTTCCACTCCATTTTTTATGGTATTCTTGGAAGCAAGATATTCAAGCACAAAAGTGCTTTTTCAGGGGGATAAGACTATAAAACAGGAACATCAATTGAATGGTGAAATCACCGATAAAGAAGTTAGACTTATTGGCGAAAACGGCGAACAACTTGGCGTGATGAGCTCACGTGAAGCAAACCGTTTGGCAGATGAAGCAGACCTTGACCTTGTTAAAATTTCTCCAAATGCTGTGCCACCAGTTTGCAAAATCATGGATTATGGCAAATTTATTTATGACAAAGCAAAAAGAGAAAAAGAAGCAAGAAAAAATCAAAAGGTTGTTGAAATCAAAGAAGTTCAACTTTCAATGACTATTGAACAACACGACATTGATATTAAAGCTAAAAATGCAACAAAGTTTTTGACAAGTGGAAACAAAGTTAGAGTTGTGCTCCGCATGCGTGGTCGTCAACTTGCATATTCAGCAAAAGGAATCGAGATCGTTAACAATTTCTGTTCTCAACTTGAAAGTGTTTCAGTTAAAGACAAAGAACCAAAAGTTGAAGGAAGAAATGTTGTTGTAGTCCTTAATCCAAAAAATCAGAAGTAAAAATAAGGAGAGAATAATTATGCCAAAACAAAAAAATAACAGTGCTGCTAAAAAGAGATTTAATGTTCTTAAAAGTGGCAAAGTAAAACGCGGACATCAAAACAAACGTCATATTTTGACAAAGAAAGAAACTGGTCGTAAGCGTGCTTTAAGAAATCCAGCTTATGTATCAAGCACACAAGAAAAAACAATAAAAAAACTTGTGGGAAATCAAGACTAAGGAGAGAGCGACATGAGAATTAAAAGAGGCGTTAACGCAAACAAGAAAAGAGTAAAAATCCGCAAGCTTTCAAAAGGATACAGAGGCTCAAAAAGCACTCTTTATAGAGTTGCTCGTCAAGCTGTGATGAAAAGCGGTAACTATGCATATGTTGGAAGAAAGAACAAAAAACGTGATATGCGTAATCTCTGGATTGCAAGAATCAATGCAGCAGCAAGAGAATATGGTCTTTCATATAGCAAAATGATGCATGGTTTGAAAGTTGCAGGAATCGAACTTAACAGAAAAGTTCTTGCAGACCTTGCTGTTAATAACAAAGAAGCATTTGCAGACGTTGCTGCAAAAGCTAAAGCAGCTTTAAACTAATATTTTTAAAGTTAAAACTCACACATTTTTGTGCGAGTTTTTTTATTTATATTTGTTTGACAAAAATTGCTGTTGCTTTTACAATATAAAAAACAAAGAAGGAAACGAAAATGGAAATAATTTCAAGTGTGAACAACGAAAATGTGAAAAGAGCTGCCAGCCTTAGCGAGAAGAAATATCGCAGGTTTTATGGCACTTTTCTTGTTGAAGGATATAAAACTGTAAATGAAGTTGTTTGTGGTGCAATGGAACTTGAAAAACTTTATGTTGAGCAAAGTTTTGTCACAAAATATAGCGACATTATTGCAAAGTGTGAACCAAACGTAATTTTGCTTTCAAAACCTGCTTTTGACAAGATTTCTGACACTGTAACAAGTCAAGGAATCATTGCAGAAGTGAAAATGCGTCCATCACTTGATTTCCATATCACAGAGCCAATTTTGGTTCTTGACAGAATTTCAGACCCTGGAAACATGGGAACAATCATTAGAACTGCAGCTGCAACTGGTTTTCGCGACATTGTCTTGATTGATTGCTGTGATCCATACAATCCTAAAACTGTTCGAAGCAGCTCAGGTGGGATTTTCTATGTTGATCTTTATCCAATTTCAGTTGATGAACTTTTTGACGAGTGCAAAAAAACAAACACGAAAATTTATATCACAGACATGGCTGGTGAAAATATTTTCAAAATGCAAAATATTGATGAGAAATATGCACTTGTAATCGGAAACGAAGGTGGCGGGGTGAGTGATAAGATGGAAAGCTTGAGTTCTCGCACAATTTCGCTTCCAATGAAAAGTCAAATGGAATCGCTTAATGCTGGAGTTTCGGCAAGTGTTATCATGTATATTTTGAAAAAAGATATGCTTGACTAAATCAACTTTTTAAAATAGTTGCAAAATGCAAAAAAGTGGTGTAAAATAGCAAAAGTAAATTTATTAAAAGGGAGGGCTATAATCATGAGTGGACACTCAAAATGGCACAATATTCAAGCAACAAAAAATAAAGCAGATGCAGCACGTGGCAAAATTTTCACAAAGATTGGTCGTGAAATTGCAGTTGCTGTTAAACTTGGTGGCCCTGACCCTAACACTAACAGCAAACTTTATGATGTAATTCAAAAGGCAAAACAAAACAACATGCCAAACGATAACATTCAAAGAAGCGTTAAAAAAGCTGCTGGCGAAAGCAATGCAGAAAACTATGTTTCAATTATTTATGAAGGCTATGGTCCAAACGGAGTTGCTTTCATTGTTGATTGCTTGACAGATAACAAAAACCGAACAGCTTCAGATGTTCGCCATCTTTTCACACATCATGGTGGAAACCTTGGTTCAACTGGAAGCGTTATGTATAATTTTGATTATCGTGGTGTTATCGTTCTTGATAAAGAAGGTTTGTCTGAAGATGATGTTATGATGGTTGCACTTGATGCAGGGGCAGATGATGTTACTGAAGAAGAAGATGGCTTTGTTGTTTACACTCCATCAGATGGACTTCATGCAGCAGTAAAAGCTTTTGAAAATGCTTCAATGAAGATTTTATCAAGTGAAACTGAATATCTTCCACAAAACGTTGTGTCTCTTGATGCACAAAAGTTTGCATCAATTGAAAAACTTTATGATGAACTTGATGATCTTGACGATGTTCAAAATGTTTATCATAATGGCATACTTGAAGAATAGTTGTTCCGCCTCTCTACCGAACCGGCGGAAGGTAAAACCACAACTTCATTTACCTTTTCGGTAAAAAAGCCCAAATAAGAACCCCGATGTAACGCAAGATACAATCGGGAACCTTATTTGGTTTTTTTTTCTCGAAAATCCAAACGAATTTGTTGTTATTCGTTTTCAAACCTGTAAACATTTATAATAGATTTAACTATGTTTTTTATTGAAATTTAAAAAGTCGATTCCTTTGTTTGGGGGTTCTTTTTGTTAGTCTTCTAGTGAAAAGTGAAGAAGTATTGATAAAAATTCCGTATCTCTATAGAGCTGGCGGAATTTTTATTTTTTCATTTGACTTTATAGATGCAAAAAAGTTATTATATATTATGTAATAAAGTGTATAAGGGGAAGGTATGATTATTCTTGGCATTGACCCTGGCTATGCAATTGTTGGCTATGGTGTTATAAACAAAGATGACAAAACTGGAAAATGCTCAGTTATTGACTATGGTGCAATTGAAACCGACAAAGAAGAATCTTTTCCAACTCGTCTTGCCGAAATTAATGATGGCATGAAAGGGCTTGTTGAAATGTTCAAGCCAGATGCAATTGCTGTTGAAGAGTTGTTTTTCAACAATAACATTACAACTGGAATTCAGGTTGCCGAAGCAAGGGGAGTTATAATTTGCACTGGTGTTCAAACTTGTGGAAACTTGTTTGAATATACACCAATTCAAATCAAGCAAGCAATCACAGGAACGGGCAAGGCAGACAAAAAGCAAGTTCAATATATGACGAAAATGCTTTTGAATCTTAAAAAAGACCCAAAGCCAGATGATGCCGCCGATGCACTTGCAGTTGCTTTAACTCATGCTCAAACAAACAATTCGCTTAAAAACAACAGCATGTTTGAAATTCAAAAGCGAGTTTATCACAAAGATCAAAAGAAAAATCTTGGTCTTATTGAAAATTTAAAAAAGGACAAAACAAAATGATCTATTCACTTAAAGGAAAAATTACAAGAGTTGACGAAAACATTATAGCAGTTGATAATAACGGTGTAGAATTTGAAGTTTGTTGTTCGCTTAATTCTATTGATGCTCTTACAAAAAATTCCGGCGAACAAAAGGTTTACACCTATCTTCAAGTTCGTGAAGATGGAATGTTTTTGTTCGGTTTTTCCGACCTTGCTGAAAAAAGAATGTTTTTAAATCTTATTTCAGTTTCAGGAATCGGGCCAAAACTTGCAATCAGCATTTTATCTGCAATGGGGTCAAGAAGTTTGGCAAGTGCAGTTGTAAATCAAAATGTTGGGCTTCTTACTAAAATTAAGGGGCTTGGAAAGAAAACTGCCGAAAGAATTGTTCTTGAGCTTCGTGAAAAGGTTCAAGAAAACATTAAAACCGAACAAAATCCACTTGATGGATTCTTGAATTTTGAGCCAGAAACAACATTTACAAATGAAATGAATGATGCTGTTGCAATTTTGGTTGAGCTTGGAATCAAGAAAGAAGAAGCAACAAAACTTGTAAAGTCAAAAGCACAAGCTGGCGAGAAAGCAGAAGAAATTATAAGAAAATGTTTATAATATAAAACGGGAAAAATTATGGAAGAAAATAAATTCAAATTTACAAGCCATATGGACGAGCAAGAAACTTATGAAAAAGAAAGACTTGTTGACACAAAAGAAACAAGTTTTGATGAAGAAATTGAAACATCGCTTCGTCCAAAAACAATGAAGGAATATGTTGGTCAAACTAAGGTTAAAGAAAACCTTATGGTATATATCACTGCGGCAAAAAAACGTGGGGAAGCACTTGACCATGTTCTTTTATATGGCCCACCAGGACTTGGAAAAACCACACTCTCATCGGTCATTGCAAATGAGATGGGGGTTGGAGTTACATTGACAAGTGGCCCGGCAATTGAAAAGGCCAGTGACCTTGCTGCAATTTTAACAAAACTTAATGAAAATGATGTTTTGTTTATTGATGAAATTCACCGACTTAATCATAAGGTTGAAGAAATTTTATATCCAGCAATGGAAGATTTTGCTCTTGATTTCATGGTTGGTGAAGGTCCTTCAGCTCGCTCAGTTAGAATAAATCTACCAAAATTCACCCTTATTGGTGCAACAACAAAAGCGGGAATGCTTACTGGTCCACTTCGTGACCGTTTTGGTGTAATTTGCCGTTTGGAAATCTATTCACCAGAAGATCTTGCAAAAATTGTTACACGTTCTGCAAAAATCTTAGGATCAGAAATTGACAGCGATGCAGCACTTGAAATTGCAAGAAGAAGCCGTGGAACACCAAGAATTGCAAACAGACTTTTAAAAAGAGTTCGTGATTTTGCAATGGTTATGGGTTCTGGAAAAATTGATAAAAATATAAGCAAACTTGCTCTTGACCGCATGGAAGTTGACAGTCTTGGACTTGACAATGTTGACCGCAACATTCTTGAAGCAATGATTGTAAAATTTGGCGGTCGTGCTGTTGGACTTGACACAATTGCTGCTGCAACTGGCGAAGAACAATGCACAATTGAAGATGTATATGAACCATATTTAATGCAAATTGGATTTATTGCAAGAACTCCAAGGGGAAGAGTTCCGCTTCCAAAAGCATATGAGCACCTTGGAATTGAATATCCAGTCTAGACAAAGCCATATTTTTGGTGTATAATCTGCTGGCTTAAAAAAAGAGAGAACTATGAACACTAAAGATTTTTATTATAATTTGCCTGAAGAATTGATTGCTCAAACTCCGGTTTATCCACGAGATAGCTCAAGAATGCTTGTTTACCATCGTGACACCGACACCATTGAGCATAAAATTTTTCATGACATTGAAAACTATTTAACAGATAATGACGTTTTGGTTGTGAACAACACAAGGGTTATTCCTGCAAGAATTTTTGGAACAAAACGTGGCACTGGTGCAAGAGTTGAGTTTTTACTTTTGAAAAGAGAAAGTTTAACCGATTATGAATGCCTTGCGAAACCTGGAAAGAAAGCAAAGGTTGGAACAATTTTTGACTTTTCAGACAACATGTTTTTGGAAGTTGTTGAAGAACGTGAAGAAATTGGTGGAAAGCTTGTTCGCTTCACTGTTAAAAATGGAACACTTGAAGCAGAACTTGACAAAATTGGTGAAATGCCACTTCCTCCATATATTCATGAAAAACTTAAAGATCAAGAACGATATCAAACTGTATATAACAAAATTCCAGGATCAAGTGCAGCACCAACTGCTGGGCTTCACTTCACAAATGAGTTGCTTGACCGTTTAAAGAAGAAGGGTGTTAAAATTGAAACTGTAAGGCTTGATGTTGGGCTTGGAACCTTCCGCCCAGTGAGCGTGGAAAATGTTGAATCACATCACATGCACAGTGAAAAAATTGTGATTGATGAAGCAACTGCTTCTCGTCTTAATGAATATAAGAAACAAGGCAAACGAATTGTTGCTGTTGGAACAACATCGGTTCGAACACTTGAAAGTGCCGCTGTTGAAAAGGGAAGACTTGAAGCTGTAAATAAAGAAACAAACATCTTTATTTATCCCGGATATAATTTCAAGTTTGTTGATGCACTCATAACAAACTTCCACTTGCCAGAAAGCACACTTATAATGCTTATTTCAGCATTTATCGGTTCAAGAGAAAAAACTCTTGAAATTTATAACACCGCAGTCAAAGAAAAATATCGTTTTTTCAGCTTCGGTGATGCAATGTTTATTGAATAAAGGAAAAATATGGAAAAATTTGAATTTACTGTAAAAGAAAAGTCGTCAAACACTTTTGCAAGATGCGGAACTTTAAGAACTCCACATGGCGACATTCAAACTCCAGTTTTCATGCCGGTTGGAACTCGAGCAACTGTAAAAGCGGTTGAGCCAAGAGAGCTTGAAGAACTTGGAGCACAAATCATTTTATCAAACACATATCACTGCTATTTGCGTCCGGGTGCAGACCTTGTTGCAAAGGCTGGTGGGCTTCATAAGTTTATGAATTGGAATAAGCCAATCTTAACAGACAGCGGTGGTTTCCAAGTTTTTTCGCTTGCAAAACTTAATAAGATTACTGATGAAGGGGTAGAGTTCAAATCGCATCTTGATGGAAGCTCTCATTTCTTTACTCCAGAAAAGTCAATGGAAATTCAAAACAAACTTGGCTCTGACATTATCATGGCATTTGATGAGTGCTCAACCTATGGTGTAACTCACGAATATGCAAGAAAAGCATTGGAAAGAACTGAAAAATGGCTTGATCGATGCTATAACTATCATAAAAATGACAATCAAATGCTTTTTCCAATCGTGCAAGGAAACTTTTATAAAGACCTTAGAAAGAAAGCTCTTTTAGACATTCAGCCATATGTTAAGGTTGGTTTTTCAATTGGTGGGCTTTCAGTTGGCGAGCCAAAAGATGTGATGTATGACATCATGGACGAACTTGCTCCACTTTATCCAGAAGATAAAGCAAGATATTTAATGGGGGTTGGAAGTCCTGATTGCTTGGTTGAAGGTGTAATTCGTGGAATTGACATGTTCGATTGTGTTCTTCCAACAAGAATTGCAAGAAATGGATCAGCTTTCACACATACTGGAAAAATTGTTGTAAAGAACGGGAAATATAAAGAAGATTTCACATCACTTGACGAAAAGTGCAATTGCTATTGTTGCAGAAACTTTACAAAAGCATATCTTCGCCACTTGTTTAATGTTGACGAGATTTTGGGGGCACAACTCCTTTCAATTCATAACCTTACATATTTGACTGATCTTATGTCTGACATAAGACAGGCAATAAAAGAAGACAGGCTTTTAGAGTTTCGTGAGCAGTTTTATAAAGAAACCGGATATGATAAGCTTTAAAACAAAAATTGACACTTTTGTGGAAAATTTTACATGATTTTACTTGTGTAATTGTCAAAATATATGCTAAACTTAGCACATAAATATAAAAGGAGATTGAAATGTTAAATTTATTACTTGAAACATCAGCTGAAACAACAGGAAAAACAACAAATGGCGCTGGTTCTTGGTGGATCTATGTTGTATTGCTTGTTTTGGTTGTTTTGATGCTTGTTCTTCCAACAATCACAAATCGCAAACGTATGAAAGAATATGATCAAATGGTAAATCAACTTCACGTTGGTGACACAATCAGAACTGTTGGCGGTGTCATTGGAAGAATCACAAAAATCAGCGACAAAGATGGTGTTAAAACTTTCATTTTGGAAACTGGTGCAAAAAACAACAAAACCACAATGGAGTTTGATATTGGTTCTGTTGGAACAGTTTTGAAATCAACTGCAAAACCTGAAGAAAAGGTTGAAAAAGTTGAAGAAACAAAAAATGCTGAAGAACAAAAAGCTGAACAACCAGAAGAAGTTTCTGAACCTGTAGAAAATGCAGAAACAGCTGAAGCTAAAGATGCTGAAAAAGTTGAAGAAGCTGCAAAACCAGTAAAGAAAGCTAAATCAAAAAAGAAATAAAACAAATTAAAACAGCGAGAAAATCGCTGTTTTTTTGTGCCCATTTTTATCAATAACTTAAATCCTGGTGTTGATTTTGTTAAAATTTATAATTCAACATTTTTTGAGTTCTATTTTCAGTTCTTCTGCCATAAAATTTACAAAAGGTGGGAAGAACATGAAAACTGAAACACAAAAACAAAACGAAGGAATCATTAAACAAAATATTTTCAGATATTTAAAAGCACTTTTTGTTTCGCTTATCATTACTTTTGCATGCATAATTTTGTTTGCTTTTATCATTAAATGGGCATCACTTCCAGATAAAGTGATAAGTCCTGTTAACATGGCTATCAAGGCAATAAGTGTATTTTTTGGCGCAATGGTTTTAACAAAAAACTCAACAAAAGGAATGCTTCAAGGCTTGCTTTTTGCGGGGCTTTATACTTTGCTTGCATTCATTATTTTTTCAATCTTAGCACAAAAACTTACACTTGGACTTGGGTTTATTGCTGACCTTGCTTTTGCGGTTGTTGTTGGAGCAATCGGTGGAATGGTGGGAGTGAATGTAAAGAAAAAATAAGAAAGAGATAGGTTTCAACGCTCTATCAAATCTTTTGAAAACTTATGTTATTGATACGTTAACGATAAAAATCAATAAATTTAAAAGATCATCTTTTGATGGTCTTTTTTATTTGTGGGGAGATATATTTGTCTAAAAGTGATTGTTTTTGTCATATTGAGCAAATGGGGCTTGCGAAATGTGTTTAATATTTTTAACGAGATAAAAAGAACTTTATAGTGTTTGATTTTATCAAATGATGTCGAACTTGACTTTCTTGCTAATTAAAAATAAAATCATCAAGATAACATTGATAATTTTTTCAAATTTAGAAATAAAAGTTGGCATTTTGTTAATAATTCATGAAAAAGAGTGGCATTATGCAAAAAAAATAATCAAGTATTTTTCGGAAAAGATTGACCAGAAGCTTTTTTATATAGTATAATGTTGGCAAAATGAAATGTAAGGACGAAAATTAGATGAAACCTATAAACAAGAAAGTTGCGAAAGTATTTATCAGTTTGGTTGTCATTGCTTTGGTTGTTGGCTCGCTTTTTGCGTTCGTACCAATGCGTTTCAATTCATATACTTTCACTTCAATTGCTGCTGCAATTAACAAATCAACCGACCTTTCTGGTGGTGTATATGCTGAATATGAATTGGACGGGGAATATTCAACTGCTAAAATCAACAATTCTATCAGCACAATTCGCAATATTTTGGAAGAAAGGGGCTATCCTGGTGCTTCAATTTATACACTTAGTGGTGAAAAGATCAGAATCGACATTGGTTTTGAAAAAGCAACTGGTTCTTTGAAAGAATCTTATACACTTCTCAGTGCAATTGGAATTGGAACTTTTGAACTTCGCAGTTCAACAAGTGAAGATGACACCTATATTGTTGGAAACAAACATATTACAGACGTTACGGTGAATACATACAATTCATCGATTTATGTTATGCTCAATTTTAACGATGAAGGTGTTGAACAATATAAGAAAATGCTTTCAGCTTCTAAAACCATCTATGTTTATATGGGCGGACAAGTTATGACAAGCTTCAGTTCAGAGAATATTACAGCTTCGTCTTCAATGCCACTTTCTTTTGCATCATATGACAGTGCGGAAGATTTTGCAATGAAAGTTAAACTCGGAAGCATGGACGTTTCTCTTAACTCAGACACTGTTTGCATCAATACAATGAGCTCAACTTTGTCAAAAAATAATTTCGAGACAAATCCAAATAAATCTGGCTTTACAACTAACATCACATTCATCATGGGAATTGTTATGATTGCTCTTGTTGTTGTGCTTGGCTTGGCATATTTGATTTGGAAGGGCGGAGTTCTTGGTTTGTTTGAACTTTTGGCTCTTGCTTTTGACACAATCATTGCTGTGTTCTTCATTTGGGCTTTCCCATGGGTTGAACTTAGCCTTTCAAGTTTAATTGCAATTGCTCTTGGATATGCTGTTGTTTTGGCAACATCTCTCATCTATATTTCTCGAATTGAAGAAGAATTTAAACAAGGAAAAACCATCACTGCATCTCTTGAAAGTGGATATAAAAAATCTCTTTCACCTGTTCTTGCAACTGGCATAGTGCTTACAGTCATTTTTGGTGTTATCGCTATCGTTGCACGAGCAGAACTCAGAGTGTTCGGCTTAATCACTTGCATTTTCTCATGCATCTCGATGTTTAACACCACAGTTATGCTCCCAGGTTTTGTGAATATTTTTGAAGCATTCAATGACGGGGCAGAAAAACCATATAGACTTGGGAACAAGGGGGAAGTTAAAGATGAAAAATAAAAAATCTTTGCTTTGGCTTTATGCAATTTTAAGCCTTGTTATTATTGTTGCAGCAGTTGTTGTTTCTCTTACTGCTGGAATTTCTCTCGGAACTGATGTTGGTGGGGGAAATCAAATTGAAGTTAAAATCTCTGCTGAAATGAACACAAAAGATGCTGTAAAAAAACTTGAAAGCGTTCTTGGGAAAGAAGGCTATATTTCAGAAAAAACCTTTGTTGAAGACAAATGGACAGATACATATGTTGTTGCAAAAACTGCAACAAAGAAAATCAAAAACGAAGCAGCTTTGAAAACAGCAATTGCTGAAAAACTTGAAGTTTCTGCGGAAGATGTTTCAATTCTTGAATTTGACGGAAGTGTTACAAACAAGGCCGTTATCTGGACAAGTGTTGGCGTTGTTTGCTTGCTTTTAGCTCTCTTTGTTATTGGTTGGATTCGTTATGGTGTTGTTTCAGCAACAACTTTAACTGTTGTTTCTCTTCACGCACTTTTAATGGCTCTTTCACTTTTTGTGTTGACCCGTTTGCCAATTACAATGATTTCAATAATGGAAATTTTGGCATCAGTTGTTCTTGTTATTTTCGCAACTATTCTTTTGCTTGAAAGAATAAGAGAAAACAAGAAAATGAAACACAATGAAAACCTTTCTTCAGAAGAATTGGTTAATCTTTCAAGCAAAGAAATCAGAAAACCACTTATCTATATTTTGGCTCTTTCTCTTATCATTTGCGTTGTTTTGATTTGTGTTCCAGTTCGTTTTGTAATTTTGTCTGCACTTGCAATGCTTGTTTGTGTTGCTGTTTCAGTGTTCTCATATTATTGCCTTGGAACAAATCTTCATGTTTCAATGCTTACAATGCAAGCTGAAAATGAAAAAGCAAGACTCAGCAGAAACGTTTCTCCAGCTCCTGCAGCAGAAACAAAGAAGAAAACAACAAAAAAAGCTTCTAAATAAGCTTTCTTACAATTTTAGTAAAAAAATAAGCCTGAAAATCAATGCTCACGAAAGTGGGTTTTGGTTGTCGGGCTTTTTTATTTGAAAAATAGATTAAAAGTTAAAAAAATAAATTTAAAGGATATAAAATGAAACAAAAATTAGACCAAAGGATTATAGATTTTCTTGCGAAAAAGGGCATAGACACTCCTGAAAAACTTGAAGAATTTTTAAATCCAACAACTGAAAAAATGCTAAATCCGTTCGACCTTGATGGAATGGAAGCGGCAGTTTCAAGAATAAAGAAAGCCATTGCATTGAAAGAAAAAATCGTTATTTATGGTGATTATGACTGCGATGGAATTTCTGCATGTATTGTTTTATATCGTTTTTTCAAGAAAAAGGGCATCAATGTTGATGTCTATATTCCAAATCGTTTTGACGATGGCTATGGTTTGTCTTTTGACATGATTGATACAATAAAGAAAGAATCAAATCCAGATCTTATGATCACAGTTGACCTTGGTGTTACTGCTGTTTCAGAAGTTGAAAAAATAAAAGAACTTGATATTGATGTGATTGTGACAGACCATCACGAACCAGCTGAAAAACTTCCAGATTGTGTTGTGATTGACCCCAAAAAACCTGGTCAAAAATATGAATTTAATGGACTTTGCGGTGCTGGAGTTGCACTTAAAGTTGTTGAAGCAATTGACGGCAGAGAAAACATTTTGGAATATTTTGATATCGTTTCAATTGCAACAATTGGTGATATTGTTCCGCTTGTTTCTGAAAACCGAATCATTGCTAAACTTGGAATTGAAATGTTAAACAAAAAACAGTGCATGAAAAGCATTGAATTCATGCTTAAAAATCTCAATCTTGACGAAGTTTCAGGAACTGATGTTGCATTTAAAATTGTTCCACGTCTTAATGCAAGCGGAAGAATGAGTCAAGGCAAAAAAGTTTTTGATTTTCTTGCAGAAGAAGATGAAACAAAACTTGCTTCACTTTATAGTGAGATTTTGAAAGACAATGAAGAGCGATTAAACAGCATTTTTGAAGGTGTTTCTGCACTTGAAAAAGAGATGGACAAAATTGACCTTACAAAAGAAAATATCATTCTTTTAAAGGGCAATTTTCACCAAGGCGTGCTTGGAATTTTAGCTTCAAGAATTTGTCACGATTATAATCGTCCTGCAATCATTTTTACAGAAACAGAAGAGGGAACTTTAAAAGGAAGTGGACGAAGTCTTGACACCATTGACCTTCATGAACTTTTAACAAAAGCAAGTGACAAGCTTATTCGCTTTGGTGGGCATAAAATGGCGGTTGGTGTTGAGCTTGAAAAAGATAAGTTTGATGATTTCAAGAAAGAATTAACATCGCTTTTAAACAAAAATGTTCCACAAAAAGCTTTTATTCTTGATGAACAATATGATATTGAAATTCAAGAAAAAGACATTAATAAAGACTTTATTTCATCACTAAAAATGCTTGAACCTTTTGGCTGCCAAAATGAAAAACCAGTGTTTATGCTTCCATGCAATGCACTTGTTGTTTCTCAAATGAAAGACAGTGCATATAAACACTATCGAGCATCAACAAAATTCGGGAAAACAATAATGTGCTTTAATGGGGCAAAACATGTTTCTCTTTTGAAATCTCAAACAAAAAAACATTTGATTGTCGAGCTTGAAAACAATACTTTTAAAACCAAAACATATGCACAAGCAATTTTGAAAGATGTATATATTAAAGAGTTGAAGATTGGTGTTGACAAGGAAAAAGAAACAATTGTTTCGCTTGTAAATAAGTTTATTTCAGACAAAAAACAAGGAAAAGTGCACTATTATCAAATGCATGAGCTTGAAAATATTATCGGATCGCAAAATTCGCTTTTTGGCACAATTGTTGTTGTTGACAGCAAAAAAGTTGCCGACAGACTTTCAAAATTTTATCCAAAATTTAAAAACTTTACAATTTCACATGTTCCACTCAAAAACAAGCAAAACACAATTTTAATCAGTCATGAATATCCTGTTTCTGTGTCAGATTTTTCTGGATATAAAACCATAATTTTTACTCGTTCAATTTTTGCAAATGAGAAGGTTGCTTTTTGTGAAAAATATAATGTATATGCACCATCATTCAGACAAAATCTTGAAGAAGAACTCAGAACTGGCAGAGATATTTCTATAATGGCATATAACATTTTCAAAAAACATGCAAAAACTGTGAAAGCGAATAATATTTTTGAATGGGTGCAAAAAATAAATGCAGTTGAAGGCGGACTTTCTGTCTCGCAGCTTTGTTTTTCACTTCTTGCATTTGTTGAGCTTGGATTCATGAAAATTGAGTTTGAGCCTGAATTTTCAGTCGTATTGATAGATAATCCACCAAAAAGAGAACTTAGTTCTTCATCATTCATGAACAAAATTGCTTCAAGGAGATAAATATGGAATTTTTAGACCTTGTAAAACAAAATTATGGTGAAAGTAAGCTTATTGAAAAAGCTTATCATTTTGCATGCAAAGCACACGCTGGTGAAAAACGAAAAAGTGGCGAACCATATATCATTCACCCAATTGCTGTTGCAACAATTTTGATTGAAATGAAAATGGACGAAGCAACAATTGCCGCAGCCCTTTTGCATGATACAGTTGAAGACACATCGGTAACATTTAAACAAATCAAACAAGAGTTTGGTGATGAAGTTGAAAAACTTGTGAAAGGTGTTTCAAAAATAAACCGCATTCACTATGACAAAAAAGAAATTCTTGAAATGGATTCACTTAAACGCATGTTTATTGCAATGAGCAAAGATTTACGTGTGATTTTAATAAAGCTTGCAGACCGCCTTCATAACATCAGAACAGTTGAATATTTGCCATATGACAAGCGAATTAAGTTTTGCTCTGAAACCATGAATTTGTTTGTTCCACTTGCCGAAAGAATGGGCTTTAATGCAATGAAAAGGGAAATGGAAGACACATGCTTTAAATATCTTAATCCGGAAGAATATGAAAAAGTTAAAAGCGAGTCAGACCGTAAATATAAAAAATCACAAGAAAAAATGAAGACCATAACTGAAACTTTTGAAAATGAGCTTACAAAAATGGGAATTAAACATGAAGTGCAAAGCCGTTTCAAACATGTTTATAGCCTTTATAAGAAGATTAAAAGCAAGGGAACTGCAAAAATTTATGATGCGATTGCTTTCCGAATTATTGTTGAAAATGTGGAGCAATGTTATCAAGTTCTTGGAATGGTTCATTCAATTTATCGCCCAGTTCCAGGAAGAATTAAAGATTATATTGCAGATCCGAAATCAAACGGATATAAATCGCTTCACACAACGGTTTTAATGAAAGATGGAACTCCTTTTGAAGTTCAAATTCGAACTTTTGAAATGCACGAACTTTGCGAGTTTGGAATTGCTTCTCACTGGCGTTATAAGTCTGGTGATGAGAAAAAAGAGGCATATGAAAAAGAGCTTAATTGGATTAAAGATGCGGTTGAAAATGAAAAACAAATTAAAGACAGTTCATCGTTTATTAAGGCAATGTCAATGGACCTTGCGACAACCGAAATTTGGGTTTTTACACCAAAATATAAACCAATTTCTCTTCCAGAAAATTCAACTCCTGTTGACTTTGCATATGCGGTTCACACCGATATTGGAGACACTTGTGTTGGTGCAAAAGTAAATGGCAAAAAAGTTCAACTTTCAAAACCACTTGAAACAGGTGACGTTGTTGAAATCATAACTGATAAAAACAAAAAACCATCACGAGATTGGCTTAAGTTTGTTGTAAGTGCACATGCAAAACAGAACATTCGAAACTATTTCAAACGAACAATCAATCCAGAAACCTTGAAAAAAGGTAAGGCAATTTTAGAGAAAACTGCCGATGTCGCAGGGATTTCTCTTGGTGAAATTTTGACACCTGAAATGCTTGAAGAGTGCAATCGTAAATACTTGGTTTATTCATTTGATGACATGTTTGCAAGCATTGGTGCTGGCGGAATTAATGCGTTTGACATTGTTTCAATGGCACGACAAATTAAAAAGAGCAAACAGTCAACTGAAAAGAAAGATGATTGTCCGATTTATATTGAAGGAAGCGATGTTGAAGGTGTGAAACTTGCTCGTTGTTGCAGCCCAGTTCCTGGTGATGAAATTGTTGCAATTGAGTCAAATTCTGGAACAATTACAGTTCACTGTGCATCTTGTGCAAATATAAAGTCGATAGACGGAGAAAGAACTTTAAATGCTGATTGGAAAAGTGGGGCAGATGTGAACCCATATAAAAAATATGACATCAACTTGCGTGTTGTTGGTAAAGATGAAGATGGAATGCTTTCAAAGATTATTGACATTATGTATTCTCTTAAAGTGAAAATGAACAACATCACAGCAAGAATAATTTCAGAAGGCAAGTTTGAAGTTTTAATGAGCATTAAGGTTAAAGATCTTCAAGAAACCAACGAAATTATCGAAAAAATCAAGGAACTTGACAACATTCAATTTGTGAATCGTTCAAGCCTTGGATAATATAATAATTAAAAAATTATTTTTTTAAAACACTTTACAAATTTGAAAGAAAATGTTACAATTTTCGTGTACCTTGGGTTAGGTGCTTAAAACCTTTTAGTTTTTCGGTTTTATGAAGGCTTAACCTTGTGGCAAATTTTAACGGGAGGAAAAACTATGGATAAAGCAAAAAAACAAGCAATCATTGCTGAATATGCAAGAACCGAAGGCGACACAGGTTCTCCAGAAGTTCAAATTGCTCTTTTAACTGAAAGAATCAACCATCTTACAGAACACTTAAAGACAAACAAACAAGACGACCATTCACGTCGTGGACTTCTTCAACTTGTTGGACGCAGAAGAGGTCTTTTGAACTATCTTAAAGAAACAAATCTTGATGGTTACAGAGATTTGATTGCAAAACTTAACATCAGAAAATAAAAATATTTGGGGGCGGGGTATTTTATCTTGCGCCCTTTATTTTTGATAAAAAGGAGAAAAATATGGAAGGAAGAATTTTTAAAACCAATATCGCTGGCAAAGAACTTGTTGTTAAAACCGGAAAATATGCTGAATTTTCAAATGGTTTTTGCATGGTTTCATGTGGCGAAACAACTGTAATGGTGAACGTTACAATGTCTGAAAAACCAAGAGAAGGAATGGACTTTTTCCCACTTAACGTTAACTTTGAAGAAAAAATGTATTCTGTTGGAAAAATCCCAGGAAGCTTCAAAAAACGTGAAGGAAGAGAAAGTGACAAGGCGATTTTAACATCTCGTCTTATTGACCGTCCAATTCGTCCACTTTTCCCAAAAGGATTTTATAATGACGTTGTTGTTGTCGCAACAGCTCTTTCTGTTGACCCAGACAATCCACCAGAAGTGCTTGCAATGATCGGTTCATCTGTTGCACTTACAATTTCAGATATTCCATTTAACGGACCAACTGGATCTGTTGTTGTTGGAATGATTGATGGAAAATATATCATCAACCCAAATCAAGAAGAAAGTGAGAAGAGTCGTCTTCATTTGACTCTTTCAGGAACAAAAGATGCAATCATGATGGTTGAAGCTGGTGCTGAAGAAATTTCAGAGCAAGAAATGCTTGATGCAATCATGTTTGGTCATGAATATATCAAACAAATTTGTGCTTTCATTGACGACATTCAAAAAGAAGTTGGAAAGCAAAAGAAAGATGTTGAACTCTTCACAGTTCCTGAAGAAATGAAACAAGAAATCATTGATTTTGCAGACAAGAAGATGGACGAAGCACTTGAAGTTACAACTGATCGTGCAGAACGTGATGCAAAAGTTGAAGCTTTGGAAGAAGAAACAAAAGCTCACTTTGCTGAAAAATATCCAGATGGTGCTCTTCAAATTAATGATGTTCTTTATAAGCTCAAGAAAGAAAAAGTAAGAAGAATGATCGTTGACAAAGAAATCCGTCCAGACGGAAGAGCTCTTACAGAAGTTCGTCCAATTTGGTGCGAAACTGGAGTTTTGCCAAGAGTTCATGGATCAAGTGTGTTCACTCGTGGACAAACTCAAGTTCTTAATGCTTTAACTCTTGGAACAATTTCTGAAGTTCAAAAACTTGATGGTCTTGACAACGAAGAATATAAGAGATATATCCATCACTATAACATGCCTGGCTATGCAACTGGCGAAGCAAAACCTATCCGTTCTCCTGGAAGACGTGAAATTGGACATGGTGCTTTGGCTGAACGTGCTTTGGAACCAGTAATTCCAAGCGAAGAAGAGTTCCCATATGCACTTCGTCTTGTTTCAGAAGTTTTAAGCTCAAATGGTTCATCATCAATGGCATCTGTTTGTGCATCTACACTTTCACTTATGGACGCTGGTGTTCCAATCAAGGCTCCTGTTGCTGGTTGTGCAATGGGTCTTATTAAAGATGAAAAAACTGGAAAAGTTATCGTTCTTACAGACATTCAAGGTGCTGAAGACTTCTATGGCGACATGGACTTTAAAGTTGCCGGAACAGAAAAAGGCATTACAGCAATTCAGATGGATATCAAAATTAAAGGTATCGACAAAGACATTTTAACTCGTGCACTTGCTCAAGCTCGTGACGGTAGAATGCACATTATGGGCAAAATGCTTGCTTGTCTTCCTGAACCAAGAAAGACAATGAGCAAATATGCTCCAAAGATTATTTCATTTAACATTGACCCAGACAAGATTGGTGAAGTTATCGGTTCTGGCGGAAAAACAATCAACAAAATCATTGACGAAACTGGTGTAAAAATCGACATTGAAGATGATGGACGTGTAATGATTGCTTCTGCAGACGAAGACAAAGCTTTAAAAGCAAAAGAAATCATCATGGGAATTGTTTTTGAACCAGAAATTGGTGAAAGATATACAGGAACTGTTGTTCGTATCATGCAATTTGGTGCATTTGTAGAACTTACAGCAAATGTAGATGGAATGATTCACATTTCAAAACTTTCAAGCAAACGTGTTGAAAGAGTTGAAGATGTTGTAAACATTGGCGACCGTGTTGAAGTTGAAGTTATCAAGATTGATGAACGTGGACGTGTTGATCTTAAACTCATCAAGAAGTTATAAGCCAAAATTTATAATTATAAATGCGTTACTACAAAAAATTCAGACAGTCATTTATGCAAATAAACTCCTGCCTGAATTTTTTTATGTGCCTTTTTCTAATTGCAAATTTTAGCTTATAACACGTAAGCTAAATCATTAATGTTTGTGTTTATTTCTTTATTAAAATTTAAAAATACATGAAGTTGTTGTTGGAAAGGAATTTAGGTTTAAGTTTTTTTATAAATGGGCATATTTATTTGACAGAGATGGGGCTAAAAATGGTATAATTTATTTGTAAAAAACTATTGTTTTTTTTATAACTGATTTTAGATATAAATAATAATTCTATAAACACAGAAATTTTTGTTGTTTTATGCATTATAAAATTCAATTTGGGAGAACTGATGAAGAAATTTAAAAAGCTCATTTTCATTTTCTTGATGCCGGCTATAGTTGCAATTATAACTGGTGCTTTTTCATTGTCTTCGATTTCTCAAACTGCCCATGCACTTTCTGGAAATGGCGGGGCAATTTATGTTGGGGCAAACTCGACTTATAATTATAATCGTGGTTCAATTTCATTGTCCAAGGCATCTGGAAATGGCGGTGGGGTTTATGTTGATGCTGGCGGGACATTCAATATGTCTGGTGGCTTGATTTATGGAAATACAGCAAGTGGAAATGGAAACCAAATATATAATAATGGAAACTTCACCATGACTGGTGGAACTGTTGGAGAAGAGAATGTTTCAACAACCGGATATGGCATTTATAACACAGCAACAATGAAATTGAATGGCGGAAATGTTTATGACAATGTTTATTCAGTAAATTCTTTCAATACAAATGTTTCTTGCAACATTAAAGGAAGCATCACTCTTGGTGAAAATGCGATTGTTAAAGTTAACGGATATACAACAGCAACTCCAAGCTATAGCTTTGTTGTTCCTGGACAAAGAAACACTAATGTGCTTGTAAATTTTGGAACATCAGACACAAAACCAGATGGCTCAAAAATAAATGTTAAAAATTCAAGTGGAAAAGCCCTTTCAACCTATGTTTTTAAAAACGACAGCGGTGAATGGGTTCTTGAGCTTGTTGGAAATTCTGGCGGTGATTATGGCTCGCTTAAAGTTTCTTTCAATGCCGGCGGCGGTGAGGTTTCGTCTTCTGAAAAAGACATTATATATAATGCCGAATATGGCGAACTTCCAACTTCAACAAAGCATGGATATATTTTTAAAGGCTGGAGTTTGAACTATGTTGATGTTGAGCAAAACGTTTTTGGGTTTTCAGACTGCACAAGAGATGGAACAACTTTTACATATGACACCGGTTCGACAAATACTAATGAAGGAAGTGCTTGTTTTCAAGTTCAGACATATAAAGACACGTCAACAGTTGTTGATGGATTATTTTCAACGTGGTCACTTGGTGTTGTTTCATTTACATTTACAAAAAATGATTCATTCAATTATTTGCGAGTTAAATTGAATGGAAACAATAGAGATGCAGTTTTGTTTATCAATGCTACTGGTTTGACGAATGGCGAAACCTATGTTTTTCAGGCGAACATTCAAGAAATCAGCATGAATCACATGGTTGTTAAAGACATTAAAATTGAGAAAAACTCAAGAAATATTGCAACCACTTTTAATGACGACACTGTAACTGAAAGCACAATTGTTAAGGTTCCAACAAATCATACACTTTTTGCAAGATGGACAGAAAGAAAAGTTACAATCCGTGCAAATAACGGAGATGGCGATTCAACTTATCTCGGTGATGTGAATGATGTTATAAGCATTGGCACACCATCAAATCCAAACGACATGAAGGTTGCGGGGCTTCAAGGTGAATCGGCATATATTGGGGCTAACGATCAAGTCCAAAGCACTTGGTATTCTCTTGGTTCTAAATATAAATTTGAAGATCTTATAACTGTAAATTGCTGGGTATATTTAAACAATTGGACAACTTTCACTCGTGCAATTTCATGCACCGATGGCGGCGGTTGGAACTTTGAAAAAGCAGATTCAAATGGAAAAAGTGTAATTCAATTTTCTGCATTCAATAAAGGTATCGGATATTTAGTAACAGATGGTGTTGAACTTTCAACAATTTCTGCCGGTTGGCACATGCTTACTGGAACATTTGATGGAAAGAACACAAGATTCTATATCGATGGTGTTTTAAGAGGCATGAGTGAAACTTTCACTTCTGGAAAAATTGGATATAATGCAACAAATTCAATTATTGTTGGTGCAGAAGCTGGCTCGGGTGAAAATGAAATAGAATCGTGGATTCCTGTTCTTCCTGGAAAAATTCGAAATGTTGCAATTTATAATTCAGCTTTCAGCGGCCATTATGTTGAAAAACTTTATGTCAATGGCCATGATAGCACAGCAGAATTTTTATATGGCTTTTCAAATAGAGAAGAAGATGTTCTCGAAGTCCAGTGGGCAAGCTCGGTTTATGATGTCAAATTCAACCCAACCAACGGATCAGCAGTTACAACTGGCAAGGTAAAGTTAGGAATATCATATAATACATTTTTACCAGCAGCTCCAACAAAAAACAATTATAAATTTGTTGGCTGGAGCAAGAACTATTTCAACCACGACAAGGCGATAATGTCTGATTCAAATTGTATAAGAAATGGAACAACTTTCACTTTTGACTCTGGTTCTTCAAACACAAATGAATCATCTGCAAGATTTGCAGTGCAGACATTTAGCGGCCTTACATATGTGAGTGACATTTTTGAAACAGGCAATGTCGGGCTTGCCGCTTGTGTTTTCACAAAAAATTCGTCTTATAGTCATATAAGATTAAAACTTAATGGAAATAATGTTGATACTTATTTCTTTATCGATGTAACCGGGCTTGTTGATGGGGAACAATATGTTCTTCAAGCAAACATTTTGGAACTTTCTCTAAACCATATGGTTGTGAAAGATGTCATGATCGAACAAAATGAAAAGTCGTTTTCAACAGACTATACGTGTGAAACAATCACATCTTCAACTGTATGCGATGAAAGTTGTGGTCACACTTTATTTGCTTGGTGGCAAGATAAAACAGCAAATGTGATTGTTAAAAACCTTTCAGGTGGCAGATATGAAGGCTCAGTAATGGGAAATGCAAGTGGAATATGGTCTGGAACATATAAGGTTGGAGACACATTGACAATTTCATATTCACCAAATGGATTATATTCTTTTTCAAAAGTTGTTAAAGGAACAAATTGGAATGGAGCAACAATTCATGAGGGATCTGTATCTAACATAAACTATACAATCACAGAAGAAGATTGTGACAATGGAACCATAGACTTTAGAATTTGCTATACGATTAGTGGAACACTCCATTCGGTTACAAATGGTGTTGTTGATGATGCAACAGGTGGAACAGTAAGATTATATTCATATCAAACTCCTGCAGGTTTGGTTACAAATGGTTGGGCATATTATGGTCCAAACACAAGCAAAGAAATTTATGCGACAGCGATAGGTGACTATACATTTAAGGGCTGGTTTAAAAATTCAGATTGCACTGGAACTCCGGTTTCAACCAATGCAGAATACAATTTCACAGACGGAACAACCGGCGACTATGAATATTGGGCATTATTCACAAACTATAGAGATTTCCCATCAACTTGGAAAACAGAAATCGCTTCAACAACCTATATGACAACAACTGTAACTCCAGAAAATTTAACAAGCATAAAATTTGTTGCAACAATTCCAAGTGGCTACACAAAAATTGGAACACTTTCAACAGGTCTTTCAGTTTATAAGGGAACAACAGCAACCGAAATTGCTTTTGTTGCAAGTAGAATTTTTGCGCCAGTAAACAGTTCTTCTTTGTTTTCATCACTTACAAATCTTTTAAACATAGATTTCAGTACATTTGACACATCGAATGTAACGTACATGTATAATATGTTTTATAATTGTTCAAGATTAACAAGCTTAGATTTAAGCAATTTTAACACATCGAATGTAACGAGCATGGCACGTATGTTTATGGATTGTTCGAAGTTGACAAGTTTAAATATAAGTGGTTTTAACACATCTAAAGTTACTAGTATGGATTCTATGTTTTATAATTGTTCAAGTTTAACAAACCTTAATTTAAGTAATTTTAACACTTCAAATGTTACAAATATGAGATATATATTTTATGGTTGTTCAAGTCTAACTAGTCTAGATTTAAGCAATTTTAACACATCAAATGTTACAGGTATGTATAGTATGTTTGCTGGCTGTAAGAACTTAACAAGCCTAGACCTAAGCAAATTTAATACTTCAAAAGTGACACATATGAATTTTATGTTTAATCTGTGTGAAAGTTTAACAAGCCTAGATTTAAGCAATTTTGACACATCAAATGTAGTTAGAATGGAATCAATGTTTAGTAATTGTAGTGCGTTAACAAATTTAGATTTAAGCAATTTTGACACATCAAATGTTACTGTCATGAGTTATATGTTTAACTGTTGTTCTAGTTTGACAAGCCTAGATTTAAGCAATTTTAACACATCTAAAGTTACAGACATGGGTTTAATGTTTTCTAATTGTAAAACATTAACAAGTCTAGATTTAAGTATGTTTAATATGGCGAATGTAACAAAAGTTACAAACATGTTAAACTTCGGTTCTTCAAATAAGATTGAAGTTTTAAAAACACCATATAACAATACTATGGATCTTGCAATAACAACAGGTTCAACACTTTATAACGAAGACACTGGGGCGGTTGTTACAAGTGTTCCGGCAAACACAACAAAAAGCTTGACATATGTTAATGAAAACCCAATAAAAACTTTCCCAACAACATGGAAAACTGAAGTTGCTTCTTCAACCTATATGACAACAACGGTTACTCCAGCAAATTTAACAAGCATAAAATTTGTTGCTTCGGTGCCAAGTGGATACTCTCAAATTGGAACACTATCAACCGGTCTTCCTGTTTATAAGGGAACAACAGCAACCGACATTGCTTTTGTTGGAAAAAAGATTTATGCACCAGAAAGTGCATCTCAATTGTTCTATAATTTATCAAAATTAACAACTTTAGATATGAGTGTTTTTGACACATCAAATGTTACTGACATGAATTATATGTTTTATAATTGTAAAACATTAACAAGTCTAGATGTGAGCGGATTTAACACATCAAATGTTACGAACATGAGTTTAATGTTTAGTAGCTGTTCAGCGTTAACAAGTCTAGATGTGAGCGGATTTAACACGTCAAATGTTACTAACATGGATTCTATGTTTAGTGACTGTTCAGCAGTAACCAGTCTAAATGTGAATGGATTTAACACATCAAATGTTACAAACATGCTTGATATGTTTTGGAACTGTTCAGCGTTAACAAGTCTAAATGTGAGCGGATTTAACACAGCAAATGTTACAAAAATGTATGGAATGTTTGCTGGCTGTTCAGCAGTAACCAGTCTAAATGTAAGTAACTTTGATACATCTAAAGTTACAGACATGGGTTTAATGTTTTATAAATGTTCAGCATTAACAAGTCTAGATGTGAGCGGATTTAACACAGCAAATGTTACGGACATGAGTAATATGTTTTATAATTGTAAAACATTAACAAGTCTAGATGTGAGCCGATTTTATACATCTAAAGTTACAAACATGAGTTATATGTTTTATAACTGTTCAGCATTAACAAGTCTAGATTTGAGCGGATTTAATACATCTAAAGTTACAAACATGAGTTATATGTTTTGGAACTGTTCAGCGTTAACAAGTCTAGATGTGAGCGGATTTAATACAGCAAATGTTACTAAGATGGGTTCTATGTTTTATAAATGTTCAGCATTAACAAGTCTAGATGTGAGCGGATTTAATACATCTAAAGTTACAAGCATGGGTGCTATGTTTAATGGCTGTTCAGCATTAACAAGTCTAGATCTTTCAAGTTTTAACATGTCTAAAGTTACTTCTTCATCAAACATGTTAAATTTTGGTTCTTCAAATAAGATTAAAACATTAAAAACCCCATATAACAACTCTTCGGCAATTGCAATCACAACGGGTTTAACACTTTATAACCAAGCAAATGGACAAGTTGTTACAAGTGTTCCAGCAAACAACAGTTCAAGTTTAACTTTGGTTCATAACCATAATTATGGTTCATCATCAACATCAAAATATGTTGATGATGGTGTAAACGGACATCATTTGCAAACAACTCAAACATGCTCTGAATGTTCATATCAAAATGTTACAGTCGGTGAAACGGAAAGCCATTCAACAACATCATCAACAACATATGCGATAACGCCAGAAACACATAGACGTCAAACAACAAGAAAATGTAGATATTGTAGTTATTCAAAGACAATTACAGGTATTGAACAAGATCACTCATTTTCAAATGGCAAATGTACTGTTTGTGGTGCACTTCAACTGTTGTTTCTTCCAGGCAAAAAACAAGAAATATTGGAAGATCAAGATGTTATTTTTGAAAAAGAAAAACAAGGGCAAAATTTCTTTGTTCTAAAGTTTGTTGCATAGCAAAATAATAAATCCTTATATTTATATATAGGGATTTTTTTATCGCAAATTTTGTTGCTGAAAATTATTAAAAATATTTTTAAAAAACTCTTGACACGTGGCCGTGTGTATAGTACAATAAATAGGCTGTAATTTGGGAAGATGCGGAAGGTTACTCATGAGCCTTGATTGAGAGAACTTTCGTTGACAAGTCAAAACACGATTTTGGCGACAGGCTGAAGTGGCAAGTGTTATCCAATTGGTTACAGTTTGGAGTCCGCTTCAATCAAGCTTGGTATTATTACTTGGAGGAAAAAACATGGCAACACAAAAAATCAGAATTAAGTTAAAAGCTTATGACCACAACCTTGTTGATGAATCTGCTGCAAGAATTGTGGAAACTGCTAAAAAAGCAGGTGCTAAGGTTTCAGGACCTATTCCTATGCCTACTGAAAAAGAAGTTGTAACAATTCTTCGTTCAGTGCACAAACACAAAGATTCAAGAGAACAATTCGAAATGAGAACACACAAAAGGGTTATTGATATTTTCAATCCATCATCTAAGACCGTTGATTCACTTATGAAGATCGATCTTCCAGCTGGCGTTGATATCAATATCAAATTATAAGGTCGGAGGAAGTGAAAATTATGAATAAAGCGATATTGGGCAAAAAAATTGGCATGTCTCAAATTTTTACAGATGCCGGTCAAGTTATTCCAGTAACTGTTGTTGAAGCTGGCCCTTGCCAAGTTTCACAAATCAAAACAAACGAAAAAGACGGATACAGTGCAGTTCAACTTGCTTTTGTTGACAAGAAACAAAACCAAGTTACAAAACCAGAAGCTGGTCACTTCAAGAAAGCAAATATTGCTCCTAAGAAATATTTGAAAGAATTCAAAATTTCAGTTGAAGGACTCAATCTTGGAAGCGAACTTAAATGCGACGTATTCGCAGTTGGCGACAAAGTTGACGTTTCAGGTTATACTCGTGGTCATGGTTTCTCAGGCGTTATCAAAAGATGGAACGCTCACGGACTTGATGCATCACACGGTATTGGACCTGTTCATAGATCACCTGGTTCACTTGCTGCTAACTCAGACCCATCAAGAGTTTTCAAAAACAGAAAACTTCCTGGTCAATATGGTAACGAAAAAGTTACAATTCAAAATCTCGAAATTGCAAAAGTTGATGTTGACAGAAACCTTCTTTTCATCAAAGGAGCAATCCCTGGTGCTAAAGGTGCTGTTGTAACAATCTGCTCTGCAGTTAAGGCATAAGGCAGGAGGAAATTATTATGCAGACTAAACTTTATAACATTAACGGCGAAGAAGTTGGCAAACTTAGTCTTAGCGATCAAGTTTTCAAAGCGCCTTATAATGAAGCTCTTATTCACCAAATCATTGTTGCATATCTTGCAAATCAAAGACAAGGCACAAAGAGCACTCTCACCAGAAGTGAAGTTCGTGGTGGTGGAAGAAAACCTTGGAAACAAAAAGGAACAGGAAATGCCCGTCAAGGATCAATTCGTGCTCCACAATGGATCAAAGGTGGAGTAGTATTTGCTCCAAAACCAAGAGATTTTTCAAAGAAAGTAAACAAGCAAATGAAAAGAGCTGCTTTTGTTTCAGCAATTTCAACTTGCCTTGCAGAAAAATGTCTCGTTGTTGTTGATGCTCTTGACTTTGCAGCACCAAAAACAAAAGAAATGGTTTCTGTTTTGAACAATCTTAAACTTGACAGAAGAGTTACAATCGTTACTAACGGTGTTAACCAAAATGTTGTTTTATCAGCTGCTAACCTTCCACTTGTGAACGTTACAACTGCAGATCAACTTAACACCTATGACATTGTTGTTTCTGACAAACTCCTTGTAACAAAGGATGCTATCAAAGCAATTGAGGAGGCTTGCAAAAATGACTAATCATGACGTTTTAAGAAGACCTATCCTTTCTGAAAAGAGTTACGGCGACATTGCAAATAAGAAATATACTTTCGAAGTTGCAAAAGAAGCAAATAAAACTCAAATCAAGAAAGCTGTTGAAGAAATCTTCAAAGTTAAAGTAGAAAGCGTTAACATTTCAAATGTTTACGGAAAAATTAAAAGACAAGGAAAGCACGAAGGACTTACTGGTTCATATAAAAAAGCTATCGTTCAACTTACACCTGATAGCAAAACCATTGAATTCTTTGATAGTTTATCATAATATAGGGGAGATATAAATTATGGCATTAAAAAGATTTAAGCCGATAACCGCTGGTTCAAGAGGTAAAACTTCTCCATCTTTTGAAGAAATCACAACCTCAACCCCTGAAAAATCTCTTCTTGCTACAAAGAAGAAATCAGGTGGAAGAAACCATGCTGGAAGAATCACAGTTCGTCACATCGGTGGCGGAAACCGTCAAAAATATAGAGTTATCGATTTCAAGAGAGATAAAGATAACGTTCCTGCAAAAGTTGCATCAATTGAATATGATCCAAACAGATCAGCATATATCGCTCTTTTGAACTATGCAGACGGTGAAAAAAGATACATTCTCGCTCCTGTTGGCCTTAATGTTGGCGACACAGTAATGAGTGGAGAAAAAGCAGAAATTAAAGTTGGAAACACACTTGCACTTGACAACATTCCTGTTGGTTCTGTTGTTCACAACATTGAATTTCACCCAGGTCGTGGTGGTCAAATCGCAAGAAGTGCTGGAATCTCAGCACAATACATGGCAAAAGAAGGCAGATATGCAACACTTCGTATGCCATCAGGCGAAATGAGAAAAGTTCTTGTAACTTGCCGTGCAACACTTGGACAAGTTGGCAACGTTGAACATGAAATTGTTTCTCTTGGTAAAGCCGGAAGAAAACGTCATATGGGCGTTAGACCAACAGTTCGTGGTTCTGTTATGAACCCTGTTGATCACCCACATGGTGGTGGTGAAGGTAAATCACCAGTTGGACATGCTGGTCCTATGACTCCTTGGGGCAAACCTGCAATGGGTTATAAGACACGTAAAAAGAAAAATAATACTGACAAGTTTATTGTTAAACGTATTAATTAGGAGAGGAAATTATGAGTAGAAGTGTTAAAAAAGGTCCTTTCGTTGCAGAATCTCTTGTTAAAAAGATTGATGCAATGAACGAATCACAAGAAAAACATGTTGTTAAAACATGGTCTCGTTCATCAACTATCATCCCTTCAATGGTTGGACATACTGTTGGCGTTTACGATGGTAGAAAACATGTTCCAGTTTATATTTCCTCAGAAATGGTTGGATATAAACTTGGAGAATTTGCACCTACAAGAACCTTTAAAGGTCACAAAGGTGCAAAAACCACAACAACTGCACCAGGAGGAAAGAAATAATGGCAACTAGAATGCGTGAAAAAACAGCTGCAAGAAAAGAAAGCGCAGATAAACGTGCTAAGGCTGTTGCTAAATATATCAGAATTTCTCCTTCTAAAGTTAGAATCGTTCTTAATGTTATTCGTGGCAAAAAATATGAAGAAGCTGTTGCTATCCTTAAAAATATGCCAAATTCAGGTGCTGAATATGTTGTAAAAGTTCTTGAAAGTGCAGGCGCTAATGCTGAAAACAATCTTGGACTTAACAAGGCAGACCTTGTTGTTGCTGAAACTTATGTTGATGGTGGAGCTACACTCAAAAGAATGAGACCGGCACCACAGGGTAGAGGTTATAGAATTCGCAAACGTTCAAATCACGTAACATTGTTCGTTGGTGCTAAAAGTAATAACGAAGATCAAAATTAAGGTAGATGGGACAAAAAGTTAATCCAATAAGCAACCGTTTAGGAATTATCAGAGGATGGGATTCTAACTGGTATGGTGGAAATGATTACGGTGATTCTTTGCTGGAAGATAGCAAGATCCGTAAATATCTTAATGCTAGACTTGCAAAGGCAAGCGTTTCAAGAATCGTGATCGAACGTACATTGAAACTCGTTACTATTACTGTTTGTACAGCTCGTCCGGGTATTATTATCGGTAAAGGTGGCCAGGAAGTTGATAAGTTGAAGGAGGAATTGAAGAAGATTACGGATAAGGATATCCAAATCAATATCTTCGAGATCAAGAAGCCCGAACTTGATGCTGTGATTGTGGCTAATAACATCGCCCGTCAGGTAGAAGGCAAGATTGCTTATCGTCGTGCTATCAAAATGGCTATTGCCAATACGATGAGAAGTGGTGCTGAGGGTATCAAAATATTGATATCAGGCCGTCTGAATGGTGCTGAAATGGCGCGTTCTGAGATGTATAAGGAAGGACGTACTCCGTTGCACACCTTCCGTGCGGATATAGATTATTGCCAGGCTGAAGCCTTGACGAAAGTCGGTTTGTTGGGCATTAAGGTATGGATCTGCCGCGGTGAGGTGTATGGCAAACGTGATTTGGCTCCGAATTTTGCTCAGACGAAAGAGAATAGCCGTGGTGGCAACGGTGGCAAGAACTTCCGTAAGAAGAAGAACATTAATCGTTAAATTTGAATTTTAGGAATTATGTTACAACCGAAAAGAACAAAATATAGAA
>ENA-ORNF01000360-ORNF01000360.1-human-gut-metagenome-genome-assembly--contig:-NODE-360-length-48002-cov-6.487413_pt1 | contig 48002 bp, 46 predicted proteins | sample MGYA00242110_ERZ509012 | MGnify/ENA primary metagenome ERZ509012 (study PRJEB26280, sample SAMEA2338714) | human gut metagenome | biome: human gut; feature: human-associated habitat; material: faeces... | reverse complement strand
AGACTATTATTAATATAAAGTTTGAAAATGGTACTAGTTCTACTGGTGATGTAAAGTGTATAAGTAATGAAGATGGGGTAGAGGAGTGCCAAAATAAGAGGAATGGGAATTGGTATACACATCCGGCTTTTACATTTGGAAGTAAGGAACTAGAAGGTATTTGGGTAGGTAAGTTTGAGACTACCGGTAGTGAGACTCAACCTACGATTTTGCCTAATATGGTTGCTTTAACTAATCAAAGTGTTTTACAGCAGTTTGATACTTCAAAAATATTTTCTTCTTATGTTAATTCTAAAAATGTTGATAGTCATATGATGAAGAATACTGAATGGGGTGCTGTTGCTTATTTATCACAGTCGAAATATGGTAGATGTAATTTGGAATGTAATGAGATTTATCAAAATAATAGTATGGGAATTACTGGTAGAAGTAAGGGTGCTGTGGCTTTAGGTGAAGGTGAAGAGGATAATCCTTATTTGACTACCTATGGTAATTATACTTATGATGACCGTATTGTAAGTGAAAATGGGACTGTTTTAGGTTATACCAATAATAATTTAGGTAGTAGGGCATCAACCACTGGTAACATTACGGGAATATATGATATGAGTGGTGGTTCTAATGAATATGCAATGGGTACTACGATAAGATTAAGTAATATTGATAGAAAGTATTATGATTTATATCCTAGTAGTAGTTCAAATGAAAGTTTTGAGAGGTCTAAGTTGGGGGACGCTACAGGAGAAGTTAGAGGATTTTATGGTGATAAGGAATGCTTGGTGGATGATAACAAACCTTGGTCTAAGAGAGGATGTTCTTCAATTGGAGGGGAGAAATCTGGTTTATTTTACTTCTGTAGTATAGACGGAAATGCTTATAATCATATATCTTTTAGAAGCGTGATGGTGGTTAATAATGAATAAATATATTCAGCCTTGCCATGACCTAAATGATGATCATAGTCTGCTTTTTTGCTACTAATCTTGTTTCCAATAAATGTCATAATTGAAGATAAAATATCTCCCAAACTATTAATAGTATCAGCCATCATAGCCAGACTATTTGAATAAAAAGCAATTATTCCTTTAATTATAAATAAAATTAAATACCTTTTTATTCTTATTCGTTAATGTAAGCTACTTCATGACATCACTCTTTTACTAATAAATTATTATGAATATTATATCATAATTAACTAATTTCTATAGAGTTTTATATAAATTATTAAAGTGAAATTAACATATTCAAATACTAAAAAATATATGATATTATTATGGTAAGGAAGGATATGATAAGATGAAAAAAAGTTTATTTGAAATTTCTATGTTAACAATAACTTGTTTATATGGTCTTTTAGGTGGAGTTATAATATTAGTCACTTACTTAATTGGTGGTAAAGTAATTGTTGGTATCATCATTAGTTTAATTGTTCTTATATTACAATTCTTACTTGCTCCATTCTTCACTGATTTAACTATGAAATGGTTTTATAAGGCTAGTTTTAATGAAGAAGTTCCAGAGTATTTAAAAACATTTATTACAAATATATGTAGTAAATATAACATGAAATTTCCACGAATTGGAAGAATACATGATGGAGCACCTAATGCATTTACATATGGTAGAACTAAGAATGATGCTAGAATAGTTTTAACAGATGGAATATTTAATTTACTTACTGAAGAAGAAATAAAATCAGTAGTTGCTCATGAACTTGGCCATGTAGTTCATTATGATATGTTATTCATGACAGCAGTACAAGTAGTACCTTTAGTACTTTATGGTATATATGAAGCATTTGCTGGTAGTAGTAATGATGATAGTGATAATGCTAATGCTGGAGCAATAATCTCTATAATCGCATACGTTCTTTATATAATATCTCAATATATAATATTATGGTTATCAAGAACAAGAGAATATTATGCTGATAACTTCTCTATTGATGAAACAAAAAATCCTAATTCTTTAGCAGAAGCACTTGTTAAAATAGGATTTGGTCTTGCAACTAGTAAAAGTACTGGTAAACATAATGCATCAAAAAATAATGCACTTGGTATAAGTGATGTTAAAGAATCAAAAGCAATGTCTATTAGTTGTATAGAAAATGGTACAGTTAATAAATCCAAAATTAAAAATGCTATGAAATGGGAAATGTGGAATCCATGGGCTAAATGGGCTGAATTTAATTCTACTCACCCTCTTATATCAAAAAGATTACTTTACATCTCTAAAAGATCAAAAGAGTTTAATCAAGAACCATATATAGTATTTGATTTACAAAAAACAGAAAGTTATGCTGATGATTTTATATTAGAATTATTAATTAATTTCTTACCTAGTATATTCTTGATTGTAGCAGTTGTTATCTATTTTGATCCAAATGCAAGTCTTAGATTTGTAGGACTTAGTTTATTACTTGGAACAGTACTCTCATACATTAAATTTAAAAGAAGACATAAAAATAAATATGTTGAAACAAATGTTGAAAATTTACTTGGTGAAGTTAAAGTATCAAATATAACATCAGTGCCTTGTATATTAAAAGGTGAAATAATTGGCCGTGGTAATCCAGGATGTATATTTAATGAAGACTTTGTTATTAAAGATGAAACTGGTATTATATTTTTAGATTATAATCAACCTATTCATTTTGTTAATAAATTATTTGCATTATTTAATATATCTGTTTGGTCATCTATACCATCATTGTCTTTATCAATATTGCTCTTGTAAGCTTCTATATTGAAATCTGCATTTGTATATTTTTTATGTGGAATATAATTAAAACAATACAACACATATAAAGCAGCAATTATTAGCACCGAAAAAACAATAAACGTTATTCTCTTCTTCATACATTCTCCGTTAAACAACTTGCGATTTTAATGTCTCTATTATATCATAATGATACTATTATTATACAGTTAGTTTACTGTTAAGATGAAGAATTGATGTAATTTTATATAGAAATTATGTTTCTTGTGGGGCTTGTGGGGCGATAATTACGTAAACTTTAAAATGTTGATAAGGTGTAATATAATTTGATCAACAAAAAATGAAATGAGTACTCCATAGTACACAAATGAACCCCCAGTAGTGCCAGCTGCTAAATCTTGAGCTATAAAAAGAACAGACTTATAAAAACAGCCGGTGTTTCTCTATTTCAGAAACACTGGCTGTTCTGTTAGTCCGTTGTAAAACTCCACTGCTGCAGCAAGGTCTTTCTCATCCGGATGCCCCTTTGATACACCGCCAATCAGCTTGAACGGTCCGAACGTATCAAATCCCTTGCATGAAAACCTTCCGACAATGGTGTCATGTTTGTATGCTATCACCTGCTCAATTGACTTAAAGACAGGTCTGCCGCCATATGTACAGATAAGAAATATATTTTTGTTGTCTGTGAGATTGACTGATGCAAACTTAAGCACCGACTGATGGAACTTTCCGCCGTATACTCCTGATGCAAAACCAATTAAATCATATTCCGACAGATCTTTCTCTACCGTCTGTGTCGCATCTATCAGCTCGACATCGTTTGTCTTTGCTATCTCGTCAATTATCTTCTTTGTGTTTCCATGATGCACTGATGCATATACTATTGCTGTCTTCATCTGTAATGCTCCAATCCTTTATTAGTCTTCCTTTGATTTTGCCATCAGCATCTGCTCCAGCTTTTTCTTTCCGGTCTCATAGTCTGTAAACACAATTCCCTCCATACCAAGCTTTCTGCCACCTTCGATATTCTCCGGTCTGTCATCTATGAACACACATTCTTTCGGATTCAGATTATATTTATCAAACAGGCACTGATAGATACCGGCATCAGGCTTTATCATCCCAACCATAGCTGAAACGACTTTGCCGTCAACAAGTGACACAAAACTAAGTTCACTGTGCGTATGAAGCTCGAAGAAGTCCTTTGGATAATTCGATAACAAATACACTTTATAGCCTCTGCTCTTTAACTCCTTAATCCAGTCTGCTGCATAGTCAAATGCCTTTACAACAAAAGCCTTTCCCTCTTTGAAAAATCTCCTGATATCCTCCTCATACTGTGGAGCCACCTTAACCATCTCATCAATTATCTCGTTCTCAGGAATTACACCACGGTCCAGCTCAACCCAGACAGGGTTTTCATATGTTGCATGGGCTAAAGCTGCTATTTTATTTTCTTCAATGCCAATCTCACGCATTGCCTCGTCCGGCTGGAACCTGACAAGCACGTTTCCTATGTCAAATACTATGTTTTTAATCATTTATTTTTTCTCCTACAACCCTGCATCTCTTCCTGCAAAAAGCATATCAATCCGCTATACTTAGTTATAGTATAGCGGATTGAGGGGCAAAATACAAATATTATTACCGTTCTATGTTCCTTAGTTCTTCCTTTGATTTTGCCATCAGTATCATTTTCTCAAACGACTGTGCAAACCTCTCATCATCTTCCTCTGTGCGCTTTTTCGGTCCTTTGATATGATTCTTATGTGAGCTTCGTCTACTAATATTTGCATTTTTTCCAGCCTCTTCAAATAAACGAGATTATTTATCCATATACCTGAACACCTAATCACTCTCTATTCACAAATTTATCCCATGGTGTGCGCACCTCAATAAGGTTTCCGGACGGATCATAAAATCTTACAAGCTTCTGTCCTCCGTCGAGTTCTGTCAGTGCTGTGGCATATCTGACCTCATATCTCCCTGACTCCAGCTTTTTAACTACACCTTCGATATCATTATCTTCAAAATACAGTTCCGTCATATTGTTATACGGAATAGTCTGTATCTGCATGCTTTCCTTCCATATTCCGGCATCCTGCAATACCAGGCCCTCCGACATTATTACATTACCTTCCTGTCTCGAAATCACATTAAGGCCAAACAGTTCGTTATAGAAGTGGATTGACTCTTCGATATTGTCCACTACTATTAATATGTTCTTTAGCTTCATATGACCACCCCATTACAATGGTCCACCTCATGCTGAATTATCTGTGCTGTCCAGCCTGTGTATTTGCCATGTTTCTTTTTGAAATTCTGGTCGAGATAATCCACTTCAATCTCTTTATATCTTGTGCATGGTCTCACACCATCCAGCGAAAGACAGCCTTCCTCCGTCTGAAAAGCTCCTGATTTTCCGGTAATCACCGGATTAATCATGGCAAACTGGAACGGTCCGGCCGCAACCACTATGATATTCTTTTTCACGCCAATCATGTTAGCTGCCATTCCAACACAATGGTCAAGATTTGCTCTCAATGTGTCAAGTAAATCCGTAACCACCTGTTTATCATCTTCTGTAGCATCCACTGATTTCTGTGCAAGAAACAGTGGATCACGCATTATCTTCTTTACCATTATTTACTTCCTGTTATACCTTTCTTCTTAATTTTTTGTCCAAATAATAAATGCAAACACAATGAGAATGATAACGCCCAATAACTCATTAAAAACTCCAACCGCTGCGGCCAGGCAGATCGCAAATATCAATAATCCGGTTCCGTTTCCGCCACCGGATGAGCCTTTATGTGAGCCTCCTCTGTATCCGCCATCATTATCATCCCAGCTGTAGCCCTCGCCACAGCCGCATCTTCCCTGTTTTCCATCATGTGGAAATCCCTCATCTCCACCGTATCCATCGTATGGCATATAAATATACCTCCATTTCACAAGCTATCACATAGCTTTACACATATCCTCTATACTGTTTCCAAAAGTATTACTCATAATTTTGTCATATCCAATCCAAACAGCGTAAAATTTTTTATTGCAGCGATTGACGAAGCCGACCGTGACCGCAAACCAAAGCAGACACTTCCCGGACGTCAATTGACAAACCCACAAGAAATCTTATCTTTAATGTCAAAAAGGAAAAAACAAACTCTTAAATATTAAAATTCTTCAATAAAAAATCCTCTAAGACAATAGGTATTTCTTCTACTATTGTTTCCGATACTTCTCCCCACGTAAGATCATCAACAAAATAGTTTACACGCTTAAAACGATTCCACATTTCTTCGAGTCCAGAATCATCTTTAATCTTGTCTAAGGTTTCTCTCACTTCCTCCTCACCAAAAGAAGTTTCACGCTTCATGCAAGTAGCCGCAAATGCCTTTTTCAAAACATCAAAGCTTATCTGATCAGCCTTTGAATTCATAATCTCATATACATCATAAAAATCCCTCATTCTGGTATTCGCAAGTCCTCTTGCCAAAATCGTCTGCATCTTTTCTGCAAGAAGAGTTTCAAGATTATACGACAAAACTGAAATTGATCTGTCTTCAAACATAAGCTTGTATTTATACTCCACTGCACCTGGCGTGATTGCATCATCCGTAGAAATATCGATCTTAAAAGGTTGTCTCATTCGTTCCAGATTAGCTTCTATCATCATCCTAATGCCAGGATAATCAAATTCTTCCATGATTTCTTTTACTGATGTAATCTTAAAGTTTACCCCATCTTCAAGCTGAAGCTCACCGATTCTCTCAATGATTGCTCTAGCATCCTTCTCATTAAGAGGTAATGCTTTCACAGTGGTATCGATATCCATTGTAGCTCTCATGTCTACACCAACAATAGAAGCAACAAGCATTCCGCCTTTCAAAATAAAATTATTCCTGTATTCAGAAACAGAAACTCTTTCTAAGAACCTTTCCATAAAATATGTTCTAATTAGTGCTTGCGCAACTTCACTATTCCCGCCGGACATGTTTTTTACTTTGTCTTTAAGTTGTTTCGCTGTATGAATCATACCATTACCTCCACATACATCATCACTTCATCCCTTACTCCAAGTTTAACCGCATACTCAATCAATCTTGAAAGATTCTTTTCCTTCGAGGACATATATTCCTTGATTGCTGTCTGATATAACTGAATTTCATATTTCTTTCGATCTTTAATCAAATCACAAATACATCTTTCCTTGTCATATACTTTAACCAAATTACCGCTGCTTGACGGGATTTCACAAGTTCCCATATCAAGAATCTCTGGGTTTGCATAACGAACTTCTTTGTTTTTCTTTTTGATATGTGTTGCATTATACCCGGTAGGAACAGTGAAACAAATATGACTGTATTCTCTGTCGATAAGACCATGCAAATAAAGGGCGGTCTCGCCCGAATAAATAATATTCTTATTTCGTTGCTGGAGTACAAACAACTCATCTGGCCACACATTATCTAAGATATAAATGCCATGTGCCACTTTTTCCATGTCATGCTCTCTGACGTATTTTGAGACAGATGGCTTTGATACACCTGATTCAACGGCCTTCGATGTAATCAAATATCCATTGTCTTTTTCAATTAGCGATTCCAAAATATCTGATGTTGACATAGTTGGCCTCCTTATCCTTGATATTTACTTTTGTGCTTAAATTATATTGTATTTAAGCGCAAAAGTAAATATAATCTTTAGCTCGCAGAAGTAGAAGATAATTCTTCTTTATTCTGTTTTTCTTCCTCCAACTCCCGGAGCACTTCATCGCCGTACTTATCAATCATCAGTTTTGCCGGATAAACCGAAATATGTAAAATCTGTACAAAATGTTTCCAATATAAAATTATTCATAATCAAAATGACAACTGCCAATGCCAAATAATGTGTTGCAGTACTTATTTTTCTTTTTGTATGAAATACAAACCGGCAGTTCACGCCTTGATAATAAGCCCTTTGTTCCTCCTGAAAATGTGCATGATCAACAATTTCCATATAATTTTCTATGAAATTACTTTGTTCATCAGAAAGCTCAGAGCGAAATTTCTCATATATCATTGCAATCCCTACGAATTTTCTTGTATTTAAAACGCTAATATCGGTGAAAAAAATACAAAAACAGGTGATTTTGTCTTATAAAAATGCTTTATTTTCGCCAAGTACGCAAATAAAAGAAATTCCGTACAAAAATTCCTGATTTCGGAACTTTTTTGTACGGAATTCAATGTTTTTATACTATTTACACCAAAATAACTTCCCGGTTACTTCTTCTGCCGGACCAGCAGGGTGACTGCCTCCAACGAATCGGTAAACGGGAACATATCCACGCCCACGCCCTTCGCCACGCGGTAACCCTTCTTCTTAAAATACTTCAGGTCTCTGACCAGTGTCTCGGGATTGCAGGAGACGTAGACGATTCGTTCGGGACCAATCTGGACTACGGAGCTCATGAATTCTTCGGTGCTGCCGCTTCTGGGAGGATCCATCAGGACAACATCTACTTTAGCGCCCTGTCCGGCCATCTCCACCAGGAATTTCCCGGCATCGTTCTGGTAGAACTGGATGTTGCGGATCTGGTTCGCCTTGGCATTGTTGCGGGCATCCCGTACAGCATCGGCATTTAACTCCACACCGATGACCTTGCCGGCCTTGTCGCTGGCGATCATGCCGATCGTTCCGGTTCCGCAGTAGGCATCCACCACAGTCTCTTTGCCGGTGAGTCCGGCATACTCCAAAGCTTTCCCATAGAGTATCTCGGTCTGTACCGGATTCACCTGATAGAAGGATTTGGGAGAAATACGGAACCTCTTTCCGCACAGTTCATCCTCAATGTATCCCTTGCCGTAGATCACATGCTCCTTGTCGCCAAGTACCATGCTGGTATTTCGATTGTTAACATTGATGACCACGGTAGTGATCTCCGGGTGAAGCTTCAGCAGTGCCTTCACAAAATTATTCTTGGAGGGCAGGATCGGGGAAGCCAGCACCAGTACCACCATGATCTGGCCGGTGACATGTCCGGTGCGGATCAGTACATGGCGCAGCAGTCCGTATCCGGTATCCTCATTATAGGGACGGATATGGAATGATTTCAACAGTCCCCGGATTGATACGATAATCTCGTCTGCCTTGGCATTCTCGATCAGACAGCTGTCCACGGGAACGATCCGGTGGCTCTTCTGCTCATAGATGCCGGAAATGGCATCGTGATAACGGTTTTCACCAAACACAGCATGTACCTTGTTCCGGTAATGCTCCGGATGTTCCATGGGAATGACACCCTCTATTTTGCAAAAGGGAGCCAGCAGCTCCCCTAATTGCTTTTCTTTCTTTTTCAACTGTTCCGCATAGGGCTGGTTGATCCAGCTGCAACCACCGCACTTGTCGGCTACCGGGCAGATGCCGCTCTTATTTTTCACGGTCGTCTTTTCCCGTCCCTGTCCTACGGGTGTCCGTTTTTCCTTGCCTGCCATCATTTTGGGGTTTCCCGCCGCATTGATTTTTCTCGTCACTTTGGTCTTCCCTGTCCCAGTCACAGCCCCGGACGTTCTTCTGTCATTTCTGTTATCGTTCTTCATCATCCCGCCTGACTTCATTTAATCGTCCAGTCTCCTCATCTCAGTGTAGGCTAATAATAACGGTCCCACACCCTTGGCATCGTCTTCTACGATGGGCTCGGACATATAGTATTCGAAGCTACCGTCACGGCGGCGGTTATCCTCCGGTCCCAGTCCTGCTACGAGGCAGATACCGCCGAGGCTTAAATGTCCGTCCTTCTCCTTCAGATAGCGGTCACAGATACCCTGGAATGCCTTTAAACCATAGGCTCTGTAGGACTCCGGTAAAAATCCGAGTCTCACACCCTTTAACAGCGAGTAAGCCATGATCGCACTTCCGCTGGTCTCTAAGTAGTTCGGCTCCCTGCCGCCCAGTGCGGGAAGCTGGTACCACATACCGCTCTCATCCTGGAATTTTAACATGGAATCGATCAGATCCACAAATACCTTCTTCAGGTTGTCATACTCTGCCTTGTACTCTTCTCCCGGCTCACATTTGCTCAGGGTATCCAAAAGTGCCATGGAATACCAGCCCAGTGCTCTCAGCCAGAAATTCTGTGACAGTCCGGTCTCCTTGTCACACCAGAAAGCTTTCTTCGAAGCGTCATAACCGTGATAGTATAATCCGGTTCCGGGGTCTCTCATGTATTTTACGACATTGGCAAACTGATGGAAAATATCATCGTAGTGCTTCTTGTCATCGAATTTTGTCTCATACTCCATGTAAAAGGGCTGTCCCATATACATGCCGTCCAGCCATACCTGATTGGGGTAGATCTTCTTGTGCCAGAAGTTGCCTTCCTCGGTACGGGGCTGCGTCTCAACCTGACTGTATATCAGGTCGATCGCCTTGCGGTATTTTTCCTTGCCGTTTAACGCATATAATGCGAACAGAGTCTTGCCCGCATTGACATTGTCAATATTATATTCCTCCACGGAATACTTCGTAATCGTACCGTCCTCCTGTACTCTGTGGTCAATAAATGCATCTGCGAATTCGTAATACTTCTTCTCTCCGGTAGCGCTGTAAATCTCTAAAAGTGCCAGGATCATGCAGCCGTCAATATAGTTCCAGCCGGCAGCTTTCCCCTCTCTCGCCTTCTCAATGTTCCATGCGGGAACATCCAGAGTGCTCTTCTCGATCAGTTCATCAATGTATTTCTCAAAAATAGGCAGTTGCATGTAAAAGTTCCTCCAAATTTCTATTTTACGCCATATAACTTTATTTTACACATTATTCCCTGCCTAGTCAATGGGGCTGACAGGGCTCGTACCTGGCAATGGATCAATATTTTCAAATTCCACGATCCATTGTCCGTCATCCGGGAACCCAGGTGTCTGCCTGTCACAGCCATCATATCCTGCCGCCATGATTGCTACTGCTAATAACAGTGATCCATTTCCCGGCAGATACAACGGCAGGTCCTTTCGTCCTGTCTGCCGGTTATTGCCGCTTGTGACATAACAGTTCTTTGGAGATTCCTTCAATAGTAACTCTATTGCTTTCTCCGGCTTTCCTAATCTTACCGCCGTCATCGCCATCATGGCAAAATCCCATCCCCACAGGGTAGGATATTTCCAGCATTCCTCCACCAACTGCAATGTGTTGTCCATAACCGTCCTGTCTATCCGGTCACTGTCGATCAGACCAAAAGCTCCCAGCATAGAGGGGTGATCTCTGTTATACTCCGTAAATGTCGTCGGACAATTTTCATGTGCCAGGTACACGCCGTCTTTTTCCGCCAGTTTTGCTATATGCTCTGCTACCTGTTCCCAGAGTTCTTCCTTTTCCCTGCCGAGTCGTTCTGCCCACCATCCGGCGATCCGCAAGGTATCCCGGAAATACTCCACTTCAAAAGCCGGATTGCACACATCCATTGCCTTATGACATTCCTGTACCGGTATTACCGGAGCACAGATACTGTAGACTTTTTTCACCGGATCCCATCCCACAAAATCTACCATGAAATCAGCGGTTTCCTTAACCAGTTCCCAGTTCTCCTCTAAGAATCTGCGATTTCTTTTTCTGCGATATGCCATTTCCAGCATATAGATAATGTGCGGCTGCTGCCACACCAGCAAGGGCGCAATATTGGAAGGGCAGTCCACTCCTTCCGTGGCGATCATTTTCGGCCATCTTGCTCCTTTGTAGCCGTTTCTTGCCGCATTTTCTCTTGCCTGCGGCAGATGTTCCCTATACCATGCCAGGCTTCTGTCCAGCAGCTCCTCCTGATGCCACAGCGGAAGCCATGCACAATGCCACAGATACATCTCCAGATGCATTTTGCCGTACCAGCTGTTACATGTCAGTCCTGTCTCCTGCGGAGGTGTTGAACCACTGGAATTGATTTCCATAAGATACTGTGACAAAATAATCCGCCGTTCCAGTTCCCTTGCTCTGGGGTCAGCGCTTTTATTCAGCTGAATGATACCGCCCCGCTCCCAGAAACGCCCAACCCCTCTTTTGGATGCGTTCATTACTTCCTGTGCAGATAAACATTCTGCCTGCTCTTTTTGTTTTCCTAACGCTATGGAGATGTCCAGTTTTTCTCCATTGGCGAAAATACGAAGGGTATGGCTGCCTTCCTTTCGGATCTTTCCTCCCTGCGCATAGATACCTGCATAATACTCATCCCTGTCCAGTTGTCTCCACAGAAGCATTTTTTCGTCACTCGTCTGCAGTATCGTGGTACGGTGTCTGTCGTTCTGTGTCCAATCCGATGCGGTAATATCCGAAGCTCCATAGGGGAAATCCAGCACTATACTAATCTTTTTCTCCTTCAGTGCCTCGCTCTCCAGAGAAAAGGCCAGGATGTCTCTCCCTTCATTGTGACAGGCGGTCCGCACTCTGCAGGCATTGTTCCGTATCTGGAATTCACTGTACAGAATCCCTTCATACAGAACCAGTTCCTGCCGCACCCCGGTGATATCTTCTGCAGAAATGCTCTCCTCTTCCCACTGCAGGCGGACCCTTACCAAATTCAGTCTGTGGGGATTTTCCCGCAGCCAGTTATAGACATCTTCATTGCCCACCTTTTTATCCTGCGGATATTTTAACAGACGTCCTTCTCTGTTTACATATTCCGTCATCACCAGATCATCCAGTGTATAATTGTACTTTTCCCTGCTTACCGGTTTCGTGTGCCATCCCCATTGTGACATTGTACACAACGGGAGTTCCTGATATTCCTCGTATAGCGTCTGCATTCCGGTGATATCCGCCGTAAAAGCAAGTTCTCCGTTTCCTACCGTAAGCGGGGAGTCCGTTGCTATCTCCGTCAGCACCGGATTATGTCCCGATATCAGTTTCTGCCTGTCTATTTTATGTTCTGCGACCATACAAATGCTCCTTATCCTTTTACTGAACCGATCATAACACCCTTTACAAAATGTTTCTGTACAAAAGGATATAAAATAATCAGTGGAATACTACCAAATACAATAATAGCATATTTTAATACTTCAATGTTCGCTGCACGCATACTTTGTTCTGCCGTAGTTGCCATTTCCTCCAAAGCTGCTACCGAATTCATGATATTACGCAGGACTACCTGCAGTGTAAATTTATTCTCTGAAGACAAATAAATAAATGCATCAAAATAGGAATTCCAATGAGCAATGGCATAATAAAGTACCAATACTGCCAAAATAGATTTTGACAACGGTAATACCATATTTACCAGAACCCGGATATCATCGCATCCATCCAGTCTTGCAGATTCCAACATTTCTCCCGGAATGCTGTTCTGGAAATAGGTTCTTGCAATGATCATGTTATATACCGAAATTGCTCCCGGTAAGATCAATGCCCACATACTATCCAGCAGTCCGAGGTTTTTGACATTCAGATAAGTAGGAATCAACGGTGCGGTGAAGATCATAACGAAAATAAACAGAGCGCTGATCACCTTTCTTCCAATAAAATCCTTTACGGACAATGGATATGCCGCCATAATTGTCAATACAATATTTACGCATGTTCCCACTATAGTATATATAATGGAATTTTTATAACCGGTCAGAAGAGACCTGTTGGAAAATATCTCCTTATATGCATCAATATTCCATCCCTTCGGCCAGAAAGATACCTGTCCTCTTATGACAGCGCTTGGCGAAGACAAAGACGAAGCTACCACATTGAGAATTGGCATTGCTACCAACAGAAGACATATCATCAGGAGCACAGTATTTACTATATAAAATATACGATTACTTTTGCTCATAACTTTTCTTTTCATCTTATGTTCCTCCCTATATCAGACTGGTATCGGCAACCTTATCCGCTATTTTGTTTACAACCAGCAATAATATCAGAGATACCACTGACTGGAATATACCAATCGCTGTCGAATAGCTATACTGCATTCCGCTCAGACCGATACGATAAACATACGTTGAGATAATGTCTGAAGTTGCCATGTTTAAATCATTTTGCAAGAGCAGTACTTTTTCATATCCTATTGTCAAAATATGCCCACAGGACATAATCAACAGAATTACTGCTGTCGGCATGATACTGGGAATGTCAATATATCTGATTCTTTGCCAGATATTCGCACCGTCCACGGTTGCTGCCTCATGTAATTCCTGGTCTACCGCAGCAAGCGCAGAGATATAAATTACGGCATTGTAACCCGTTTTCTGCCATACATCAGAGAAAACATATAATGTTTTGAACAATTTAGGCTCACCCATAAAATGAATAGCCTGTCCTCCCAGATTCTCGATCAGGTGATTCACCGGACCCGTCAGAGATAACATCTGTGACAGAATACCTACGATCAAAACGGTAGAAATAAAATAAGGCATATACGTTACCATCTGTACCGTCTTTCCGAACCATCGCACTCTGACATAGTTCAATGCAATCGCAAGAATGATCGGTGGAAAAACTCCCAATACAATACCGTACACAGACAAGCCCAATGTATTACCCATCAGTCTCCAGAACTGTGGTGACTGGAAAAACATCTTGAAATACTTAAGTCCTACAAACGGGCTGTGCCAGATACCTCCTTTGAAATTGTAATCCCGGAATGCGATCTGCGATCCAATAATAGGCATATATTTAAAAACGATCAGATAAACCAGAGGCAGTGCTACGATCAGATATAACTGCCAATGCCTTTTTATGCTGCGTATTGTATTTTTTGCATGCTGTTTTTTATGTTCCGGACGAATTGTTTTCTTAGGCTTCATTTTCTTCCTTCTTTCTATAAAAGGAGGGCTGCCTTAATGCAGTCCCCCTTGCAAATGTTTCAAAAGACTTTCCCGATCTCCTATTTTGCAAAAGAAGATTCATCATATGCCTTCTGTAATAACTCCAAATATCTCTCCAGTCCTACATTATTCAGGGCACTGATATAGCCATCCCATTCTGCATCAATATCCTTTGCTCCGGTAATAAACTGCACCATATATTCTTTCTGAACATCCATAACATTGGTCTTAAGCAAAGACATTTCGCTGGAGTCTTCCTGGCTCATATATAAATCCGGCATTACCGACTCTCTGGACTGTCGCACCTTTTCATGTTCAAGAGATGCTCTGTAAATAACCACATTTCGACCATTGACCGGCTTAACATCCTCCGCATACGGATCCGGGTTCGTAGCTTCTGCAAGCAGGAAATCCGGTGTACGCACCAATGCCGTAACCTGATTCAAAGTTACATTGGCTGTGGAAGCATCCAGTTTCTTATAGAGTGCTTTTGTCACACCATCCATGCCTACTTCTGTCGTATCATCATCCAGCATGACATAATTCGCACCTTCTTTTCCAAGAATAGCTCTGTATGTCTGCGTCTCAATATAATCCAACAGACGGAATGCTGCTTCGGGATTACTGCAGCTGCTCGAAATAAATGTCATACCTGTCTGGAACATAACATAAGGATTCCAGGATGCCACACATTGACCACTCGGTCCTGTCAAAGGTGCCAGTGACTGATACTGCTGCCATTTATCGGAATATGGTTCTGTCGTCAGATCACAGGCATATCCCGGTCTCTGGGCCAGAAATGCTCCGATGACACATTCATCCCCTGCTTCATTTATGTTTACCTGATTATTCTTATCCTGCGTAAAAGATTCTGGGTTTAATAATCCTTCACTATACAGCTGTTTTAAATATTTCAGGCCTTCTTTGTAGCCTTCCTGAACCGGTGCAAACGTCACTTTTCCGTTATCTAAATACAATTTGTTTGTCTCAGAAGTCAGTTGGAACGGATTCATCAGAAATCCATCAATCTGTGTACCCGCTCCGGAAGTCACTGTTGACAAAGGAATTTCGTCATTGAGATCTCCATTGCCATTGGCATCCTGCTCCTTAAAAGCTTTCATGACCCGATAAAACTCTTCCGTAGTTGTCGGCATCTCTAATCCCAAATTATCCAGCCACTGCGTATTGATCCACAATTTCATATTGTATTGTACATGCAGGGAACCATCTACGTTTGGCAAAGAATAAATGTTACCATTGGGAGTTGTTATATAGTCTCTCAGTCCCTCTATTTCATCCAGCGCCTGCTTATAACCTACTGAAATAGTGTCCAGATAATCATTTAATGGTAAGATCAGCCCCTGTTCTCCCAGAGCCTGCTCTGTCGCCTTGTCATAGCGATTACTACTTCCTACCCCTGTTAAAATAATATCCGGAAGATCTCCCGAAGCAAACATGGTGCTCAGTTTTTCCTGTACATTATCTGAAGCTGCACAGGTCTGCCATTCCAGATGGATTCCCGTTGCCTCTTCAAGTTCTTTTACCATTTCATTATCTTCCCAGCTGCCGTCCGGATTTGCAGGTGCAAATACCGTCAGGGTCACAGGCTCATTTACAATGGGAAGCTGTCCCGGTTCATTAAACAATGAATTATCCCCTGTTTGTGTCTGACCTGCTTCTGTTCCTGATGCTACTGCTGCCTGTTGGGATGATCCGCACCCGGTAAACATTCCTGTCATAAGCATGCATGCTGTTAAAAGTGCTACAATTTTTTTCTTCTTCATTTTGTGCCCTCGCCTTCTTTTTTGCTCAACCCACAGCTTACTAATTTGATTTTTTGTATTTGTACTGTGGCTGCCTTACGCATTTCACAATACAGGCCGAGCACTGAAACAACAACTTGAAATTCCTGATGTAACGTACAAAATCTAAGAAAATGCGCCGTACACTTCCTTAGGTACCGCGCATTTTCTTAGATTTTTATTCTTTCCACGCCGAAGGTGCTACCCCGTAAGCACGTTTGAAGGCCCGCCGGAAGGTTGCGCTGCTTCCGTAACCCACCATCTGAGCGATGGTCTCCATATCCCATTTCCCTTCGGCAATTAAATTTTTTGCCTTTTCCAGTCTTAATTTTTCCAAATAGCTGCTAAAAGATTTTCCCATCGTCTCCTTGAAAAAGATAGAAAAATAGTTTTCTGATAGTCCAAACTCTTCTGCCACCATTGGAACACCCAGAGATGGATTGCCATAATTTTTCTCCAGATATTCTTCCAGTTTCTGATAGTATATCTCGCTCTTTCTGCTCCTGCTGTGATAATTTTCTTCACATAGACGCAGGAACTGTGTTTCCAATACTTCCAATGCTTTGGGAAACAACTGTTCTGTCTGTACTTTTTCCAACAGTTGCTCCGTTTCCATACTTTCTGCCATATTATTACACATTCTTATCAAAGTAGAGGTAATTCCCGATATAACGACTTTCCCTCCATTGGCCGACAGATGTATTTTTCCCAGATTTTCTTCTCTTATTTTTATAAAAATTTCTTTTACCTGCTCTGAATTACCGTTTTTCGTAGCAGCCTGTAATTTTTCTTCCATTTCCAGCGGATACCAGGGCATATTCCTTTTCCACAGCTCTCTGCTGTATTCCACTACATTCTGTTTTTCTATTTTTCCCTTATCAGAGCAATATAACGCCTGTTGATAAGAAAATACAATTTCTCGCTTTTCTGTATAACAGCTGCCGATTCCGACATAAACCTCCGCCGCTCCAAGCTGTTTCAGTTTCTCTGCTGTCTGCTCTCCTACAAGCAGAGGTTCCATAGGATTTTCCTCTGTACAATATTGCAGCAATGCTACATGGGTCGGATCTACCGGATACCATATCTGTTCTGTTTCCGTCTCCGCGCATTTTTTTGCCGCTGACAACAGTTTTTCTCCCTCCTCACTGCCAAACACCAGTACATAGTAATCCTTCTGCACTAACCGGATTCCGGCATGGGCAGCTTCCTCTATAATATTAAGTTCTGTGTCAAATTCTCCGTTCATTAGTAATGTCAGAAAATTTCTTCTCTCTTTCACGGTCTTTTCCTGTAGCATCGCATTCAAAGATTGATAATCATCCAACAGGGCATGAACTCCCTTCTCCAGATATTCATACTCTGAAATATTTTCCGTTTTATGAATTTCTCTGTCTTCCAGCATAAAAAATCCCTGCATATTGTCAATCAGGTTATGAATCGGTTTGCTGTACCTTAATGCAAAACAACACCCAAGGCCAATTTCCAGTACTGCCCCTGTGAAAAGAATCAACCATGCTGCTCTACGAATTCTTTGAAAATCCTGCATTACTACCGCCATCGGAAGAACGGCCGCAAAATGCATTCCATTTTCTTCCGATGTCTGATTTACCACCAGACAATCTGTTCCATTCCATTTTATCTGCCGGATATCTTCCCCTGTTGCTTCACTTAGAAACAGATCCGTGTTCTCCGGATCATCACCATCCGCATTGATTTTCCCCAGACTTGCAAGCAGTCTGTCCTCTGCATCATAAATCAGAATTCCTCCCTGGCGGCTCAACAGTTGTCCAAACATTTGCTCCAGATTTTCTTTTGGGAGCAAAAATTGTACTACAGCATTTGCTTCCTGCTCCTGTTGAATATAATTCCGCACAGGGTAGGAAAATGTCATTGCCTGCAAAGTTTCTTCCCCTGTATCTATCTCTTCCAGAGGAAACAACTGCCATGTATCCGCCTCAAAACTCTGTTTTCTCCAGGTCTCGAAATCCGTATTTTGATAGGTACAATAATTGTCATAGAAAAACTTATCCCCGACTACCATCCCGCTTTTTCGAAATATCAATTCATTTTTCATAATCACGCTGTAATTCTGATAGTGCTCTGAATCCGCAAAGGTCTGGCGAAGCATGTCATTGCATCTGATTAATGCTGCGATATTATTGTCCCCATCCTTCAATCCGTCCAGAAAATAGACCCACTTTAAATCACTGTCGTTTGATACGGAAAAAGCTCCTGCACACATAATATCCAGTTGCTTTTCAAATGCCATGCGGCCTTCCGTTAAGTCATTTTTCATAATTTCACTGTAATAGTTCTCTGTACTATTTTTCCAAAATGAAAGCAGCAAAAATACTGCTATAAACGGTGCAGCCAACAGCGCACCATAAGAAAGCAGCAATGTAGAGTATATTCTCTTCACATGAAAACGTTTTAATTTCTGTTGTGTCATTCGTATGGTTATGCTCCTCATTTCTCATGGTCCAAAAAATATCCGGACTTTCGAACGTAAAATGTACTTATCTGCAAAAAAACAGCAAACACGTACATTATATTACGCATTTGCTGCATTGTCATCATGAATATATAATTTTCTCGCTCTGGAATGCCCTCGTCAGTCCGAATACCAGCACTCCCGCCACACACAGATTCACCATCACGGTCAAAAGAATTTCCACCGGCTGATAGCGAAAAGAAAAAATACCGTTCATGCACTGTACGCTGTTATATACCGGAATCAGATACCGGTACAGCGGAATCTCTTTTCCCTGACTGAGCATGGGACTCAGTCCGATAAAAGTCACCACGATGGTAAAGGGAGATACTGTCGTAGCCGCTTCTTTCACGCTTTTTGCAAAAGCGGAGACCAGTGCGATCATGGATACCAGCACCATGACCGTAGACAGAATGATCAGAAGCAGCATCGCAAAATCCATAGGCGTATACACCGACGAATCCACTCCCGTCAGCTCTCCACCCATCATTTTCGGCAGTGCAGCAAAGGTTCCGATAAAACTGGAACAGCCTGCCAGAAGTGCAATAATGCTTAAGGAAAATACTTTGCCAAGTGCCAGAGAGCTCCTCCTCATGGGAGTCACAAGCAAGGTCGCTATGGTACCACGCTCCTTCTCCCCGGCGATGGATTCCGGTGCCACGGACATACATCCACTGTATAAAAACATCATAAGCAGCAGGGGCATCATCATGGAAAACATCTGTCCCGTAGTATCTTTGCTGGTGGCACAGTCGTAATACACAGAATCCCCGGCATTGATGTCTAACTTATTGGATATAGATGTCTCATACGCCTCCAAAATGTCCGACACTTCTTTGTAAAAATGGGTGGATTCCGTCTCCGCGGAATTGTAATAGATCTCCACGTTGGGCGCCGGTTTCCCACTCTGCACCTGATAGTTTTCCACAGCCTGATCAAAATCCACCGGGAATACTACCAGTCCGTCTGCCTGTTTATCCTGTATCTCCTGTCGCATCTGTGTCAGCTGCTCTCTGTCCGCAGGTTGCCAGTCTACCTTAAGCTCCCGCAGGTCTTCTCTTAACGACTCCGGAATATCCACCACATAAGCTTTCGCCACGTAAGCTTCTTCCGGAAGTATGGACTTCATCATGGCGCTTCCCAAAATACTGTACACCACATAGATCATGATTCCAGGGAACAAAAGTGTCGTGATTACCAGCCTTCTGTCTCCGAAAAATCTTGCCAGTTCTTTTTTCATTACCGTGATCGTATTATTTGTCATGGTTCTCTTCCTCCCCGTTTACCGCTTCATAGATTTCAAAAAAGCGATCCTCCAGGCTCTTATCACCGCAAAGCGTCCGCAGGTCCTCACAGGCTGCCATACGACCGTTAATAATAATTCCCACCCGGTCGCATATCTTCTCCACCAGACTGAAAATGTGCGTGGACACGATAATGGTCTTTCCCTGCCCCTTCAGGTCCAGCAGGAAATCCGTCACCACCTTCGCTGTCAGAATATCCAGCCCATTGGTGGGTTCATCAAAAATTATGATCTCGGGATCCTGCACCAGTGAGATTACCAGGGATACCTTCTGCTTCATTCCCGTAGACAGATCCCTAATGCGCACCTGTGCAAACTCCTGAATGTCGAACCGTGCAAACATCATGCGTTTTCTGGCATCCCGTCTGTCTGTCGGAATACCGTACAATTCAGAGAAAAAATCATACAGATAATCCGGGGTAAAAAAATCCTCCAGCTTCAGTTCACTGGTAAGGAAGCCGATCTTACGCCGTACCTCCTCCGGCTGTGTCACTACGCTGCTACCATCCAACAAGGCATCCCCGCTGTCCGGCCGAATCAGCGTTGCCAGCATCCGAAGCGTTGTGGTCTTACCGGCACCGTTGGGTCCCAAAAGTCCGAACACTTCCCCTCTGTTTACGCAAAAGCTCACTTGATCCACCGCTGTTTTGGTCTTCGATGCACTGTGCTCCATTTTTCGTTGTTTTGCAGACAGATGAAATGTCTTGCTGATCTCCTGTACACGGATCAACTCTTCGCTGTCCCCTGTCTCCCATTTTTTCTCTTCCATATACGCCATATCCTCCATGTCACTGTCTTCCCCGTCTTCCATTTTACTATTGACAGAGCCTCCTGCGGTTCGTCAGATTGCAGGAATTCCCGCAATTCCCATTGCCACACATATCAGCCACAAGAGCAGCAGATGCGCAGGATAGAATAAGTAAAAGAAATATTTATTCTGCCGCCCTCTCGTTCCGTTGTAGAACCAGATCAGAATAAAGGAAAGTGCTGCAAACATCTCCAGGCTGTCCATCAATAAAAAAATGATGACACCGGCCCACATCTGTGCTTTCTTCCGGTTACGGAACAGATAAAGTACAGTGATTGCCAAAATCCCCTTAAAATCATAATCCGTTTTAAGAACCAATGCCAGTACACATCCTGTCAGAATAATAACGCCATCCAGTCCCAGGCGCAGAATCTTTTTTCCAACCGTTGTACCCGCAAAATGCTGTTCCACCAGATGAAGTCCCGCAATCACCAGCAGCCCCAATAACAATGTAAAAAATACATTTTGATATGCCGGATACCATGCCTTGCCGCTGAATGCCAGATCAAAGGGCACCTCCGAAATCAGTGTAAATAAAAACATCCTGCCCAGATACTTTTTCACATTGTGAGTCTTTTGGAATCCCTCTACCAGTAAAAAGCAGTAAATGGGAAACGCAAATCTGCCAATGATACGCATTGCCATGTAGATGCCGTACATTCCACCGTTCTGCCCCATCCAGGCAGTATAGGCCTCCTGATTCACCATAGCTTCATACAGCCCGTTCCGGATCAGCAGCCTTGCCACAATCACCGCCCCAATGTGATCGATCAGCATAGTCACTACCGCAATATTTTTCAGCACTGCACTGCTGATTCCCCGTTTTTCCTGTATTTCCCCTGACCGTATTACTTCTGTCTGCATCCTTATGTTCCATCCTTGCATTTCTTGTATTATTTAATTAGTACAATAATGTATTTATATTGCTTTGTCAAGCAACTCGCCTGTCAAACTTTAAAAAATGTCCCCTGCTGACGCAGAGGACACACTTTCCAACTATTTTTCATCCTACCTTATAACCGGTTCCCCATACCACCTTCAGGTATCTGGGCTCCTTGGGATTGCTCTCGATCTTCTCACGGATGTGGCGGATATGCACCGCAATGGTATTATCCGCACCGATGGCCTGCATATGCCAGATGGATTCATAGATCTGGCTGATGGACAGTACCTTGCCACGCTCCTGCACCAGGAGCCTTAAAATCTTATACTCGATGGGAGTCATCTTCACTTCCCGGCCCTCTACCGTCACCGTGCGGTTCCGGTCGTTGATCTCCAGTCCATCCACCCGGTAAATCTTATCGATGTTCTCGCACAGATTCACTAACTGAGTATATCTGCGAAGCTGGGACTTCACTCTGGCTAACAGTTCTAACGGATTGTACCCCACTGTCACATAATCATCTGCTCCGGCATTGAGTGCCATGATCTTGGCAGTCTCTGCGCTCTGGGCAGAAATGATGATAATAGGGATCGTGGTTATATTCCGGATATCATGGATCATTTCGATCCCCTCTCCCCAGCCTTTGCCATCCAGTTCCACATCCAGCAGCAGAAGCTGGATTTCCTGTGCCCGCAGCAATTCCTGTAACTGTGCTCTCCCCGTCACTGCCATCATTTTTAAGCCTTCTCCTGCCAGAAGTGAACTCATGGTCTCTATCACACCTGTATTATTGTTATATACTGCCACCTTTTTTTCCATGATCTGCACCTTCCACCTTTCGTAATAGATAAAGCCCCTCTGCTTTATCCACGTTTATCGTATCCTGTCAATGCATACTTTCTGCATGCTATTTATAAAGTTTTTATAAATATTTCGTTTTGCTCTTATCCATTCATAAAAGCGTCTGCTTCGCAGCCGACGCCGCTACCGCTGCTCATCTTTTATTTCATGAATAAGACGCTTCGCTCATAGAATCGTAAATACACTGCTTTGCGTGCAAGCACTCACGCAGCTTATTTACGATTTCATGGCAAAACGAAACCCTACAACTACATAGACGTAATTGTAGGGCAAAAAGTTGCAGTTATTCTTAATCAGGCATAAAAAACTTCTTCCAGTACCAGTCCTTTGGCAGGTACCAGCGCTCCCGCCTTCGCTCTGTCTCCGGACTTCAGTACATCTGTCACACTCTCCGGTGTCCGGATTCCCTTTCCGACTTCTAGTAGGGTTCCCATGAGAATACGGATCATATGATGTAAAAAGCCATTCCCGGTAAATACAAACTCCACACGATTCTCTATCCGTTCGATCCGGATCTCGTCGATCCGGCGGACAGTGGATTTCTTACTCTTTTTGGCAGAGGTAAATGCCTTGAAATCGTGTTCTCCAAGCAACAGCTCTGCTGCTTTCCGCATAGCCTCTAAATCTAATTCTTCCGGTTCTTCTGTCGCATATCTTCTCCAGAACACGTCCGGGATCTGACTGTTGATGATGCGGTAACGGTAACGCTTCCCGGTGGCATTTAATCTGCTGTGGAATCTCGGTGCCGCCTCCGACACTTCCACCACGGCAATATCCTCCGGCAGATACCGGTTACAATATTCCAGAATCTCCTCCACACTCATGGTGACCTCCGTATGAAAATTCACCACCTGTCCCAGGGCATGCACTCCGGCATCCGTTCTGCCGCTGGCAGCGATCTCTATAGGCTCACCGCACATTCTGGACAACAGAGCTTCCATTTTTCCCTGGATCGTATTGTCGGTGGAAGTCTGTTTCTGCCATCCCTGATATCTGGTTCCTTCATATTGCATTCGCAGTCTGATATTTCTCATAATTTCTTTTCTTTCTGTTTTTTCGCAGAGGATTCTTTTTGAGCCTCTTTCCGGGCCTCTTCCTCTGCTGCCTGTCTGGCCAGTTCCTCGCTCAGTCTCCGGTCTCTCTCCTGCATCTGGCGTACCTCATCCATATCCTCCGGCTTCAGTCTGCGGAAGTGATTGATCCCGGCTGTCAGGATCTTCACACTGTCCTTGGTCGTCTGTAAAGCCCCCTCCTGATACATGGTCAGGGCAATCAGCCCGACCGGGACTGCCACAATCATTCCTAATACACCGCCCAGCTTATATCCTATGTACAGAAGGAACAGTGTCGGCAGCGGAGGCATTCCAACGGAATCTCCCACGATCTTCGGCTGGATCAGCTGACGGGCCAGCTGTCCGATGCCCCAGATGATCAGCAGTCCAATGGCCATTTTATAATCTGAGCTTAAGATCTTGATAATGGCCCAGGGAACCATGACGGTTCCGGTTCCAAAGAAGGGCAGGAAATCCAGAAATGCGATACCCAGTGCGATCAGCAGCGCATAATCTACCTGCAGAACAGCAAATCCGATCACTAATAACAGATACATCCACACTTCGATCTTAAGCTGAGCCTTGAGATATCCGCCTACTGCTTTGACCAGTCCTCGCTTCAGCATATAATACCATGACAGCACTTCCGCCGGGGTATGCTTACGGAACCATGCTGACAGCTGGTCTCTCTCCGCTACGAAGAAATAGGAAGACATTAATGCCATGATCAGTCCGATCAGGATCGAAGGTACCTGCTTGGCGAAATTACCCACTGCATTGATCGTAGGGGTGCCGATCTTACCCAGCAGATTCCCCACATAGCTTCCGATCTGATTGATGACATCCATGATGCTCTGCTGTACATCCATTGGAAAACGGTTATAGATAACGCTCAGGTTCTGTCCGATATCGGCAAAATCATGCTCCGCACTGTCCCAGATATCCGGCAGTGCACCGATCAGTCCCATGATCTCATCTGTCAGCTTCGCCCCTACCAGATAGATGAGCAATATCACCAGTGCGATGACCGCCACGATAACAAATGCACTTCCCGCTTTTCGCTTGATCTTAACCTTTTCCTCAAAAAAACGAACCAAAGGACTGGCGATCAGCGCAATGATCCAGCCTGCCACAAACGGTGCGAAAAATACTAACAGCTTCGGCACCAGGAAAACGACCAGTAACAATATGATAAATGCCACCCCCAGATTTACCAGGGCTTTACAATATTTCTTCATATACTCTCACTCTCTCACGCATTCTGCCTTTTACGCATATTCATCATTCCACTATCTATTCCTGTGCAGGATTCTCCGCCGCAAGAACGCTGTCCAGAATCTCGTAGATTTCCTCTCTGCCCTGCTTCGTCTGTGCAGAGTAAGGAACGATCTGTGTATCTGCTCCCGCCTGTAAGGTGGTGCGGATCAGTTTCACCTGCTTCTGTATCTGGCTGCGGTTGATCTTATCGAGCTTGGTGGCTATGATGATAGGATCGTAGCCGTTACGGCGGATCCAGTCATACATGATCCGGTCATTCTCCGATGGTGCATGCCGGATATCGATCAACAAAAACACCAGCTTTAACTGTTTGGACTTGTGCAGATAATCTTCGATCATTTTACCCCACTGGGCTTTCACATGCTCATTGGCCTGTGCATAGCCGTAGCCCGGCAGATCCACGAAGTAGATTTCATCGTTAATGTTGTAATAATTAATGGTCTGCGTCTTGCCCGGTTGGGAGCTGGTCCTGGCCAGAGACTTACGGTTCATCAGTCCGTTGATCAGGGAAGATTTGCCGACATTACTTTTTCCTGCAAATGCCACCTCGGGATGTATATTCTCCGGAAGCTTGCTGGTAATGCCGCAGACCGTTTCCAGATTTACATTCTTTATGATCATAAAAACTCCATTCCTGCGCCTCTTTTGCGCATCTGAGGTTTTGTACTTTTTTGCACAAAACGCTGCCCTGTGTGACCACAAGGCAGCGTCAGAATTATTTTGCCTTCTTCAGAGAATCTTCGTGTATGGTGAGGGGTTCGCTCTCTCCATCCACAGCAGCCTTGGTAACAACACATTCTTCGATGGTGTCATCCGAAGGGATCTCATACATGGTATCCATCATTACGGATTCCATAATGGAGCGTAAGCCTCTGGCTCCGGTCTTGCGTTCCAATGCCTTGTCAGCGATAGCCTCAATGGCATCCTGCTCAAAGTCTAACTTTACATTGTCCATCTGGAACAGCTTCTGGTACTGTTTTACCAGAGCATTCTTCGGCTCCTGAAGGATACGGATCAGAGCTTCTCTGTCCAGTCCTCTTAAGGAAACACAGATGGGCACACGTCCTACGAACTCAGGGATCAGGCCGAACTTCACCAGATCGTGAGGAGTCACCTCCTGCAGCAGTTCGCTGATGTCCTTGTCCTCTCTTCTGCCCAGTTCTGTGTTGAAGCCGATGGCCTTGCGGTCCAGTCTGGACTCTACGATCTTCTCCAATCCGTCGAAAGCACCGCCGCAGATAAACAGAATATTGGTGGTGTCGATCTGGATCAGTTCCTGATGAGGATGCTTTCTGCCACCCTGGGGAGGTACACTTGCCACGGTACCCTCGATGATCTTCAACAGTGCCTGCTGTACACCTTCACCGGACACATCACGGGTGATGGAAACATTCTCGCTCTTCTTCGTGATCTTATCGATCTCATCAATATATACGATACCGTACTGTGCACGTTCCACATCATAATCCGCCGCCTGAATCAGCTTTAACAGGATGTTCTCCACATCCTCACCTACATAACCTGCCTCGGTCAGTGTAGTTGCATCCGCTATGGCAAACGGTACGTTAATGATCTTGGCCAGTGTCTGGGCCAGGTAAGTCTTACCGGAACCGGTAGGACCTACCATGATAATATTACTCTTCTGCAACTCCACATCATTCAGATCCTTGGGTGCCGTTACTCTCTTGTAATGATTGTACACCGCAACGGAGAGGACCTTTTTTGCCTCCTCCTGTCCGATGACGTATTCATCCAGGAAGTTCTTGATCTCCCTGGGTTTCAGAAGATTGATATCCGGAGCTGCGGTATCTTCCACTTCTTCGTCTTCCAGCTCTTCCTCCAGGATGTCTGCGCAGATGTCTACGCACTCATCACAGATATATACCCCGGCAGGTCCTGCGATCAGCTTGCGGACCTGGCTCTGGGTCTTATTACAAAATGAACATCTGATGTCATTTCCGGAATTTTTTCCTGCCATTATTATACTCCTGTTGTTTTATGCTTCGTGGAAGGTGATCACCTTATCGATCAGGCCGTACTCACAAGCTTCTTCAGCGCTCTTCCAGTTATCTCTCTCGGTGTCTGCGCAGATGGTCTCATAATCCTTGCCGGTGTTCTCAGCCAGCATGCGGTTCAGCTTCTCCTTGGTACGGAGAATATGCTTTGCTGCGATCTCGATCTCGGTAGCCTGCCCCTGTGTTCCGCCCAGAGGCTGATGGATCATGATCTCTGCATTGGGCAGTGCAAAACGCTTACCCTTGGCACCACCTGCCAGAAGGAATGCTCCCATGCTGGCTGCCATACCGATACATACGGTGGACACATCACACTTGATATACTTCATGGTATCATAAATCGCCATGCCTGCGGTAACACTTCCGCCCGGGCTGTTGATATACAGATGGATGTCCTTATCGGGATCCTCTGCTTCGAGGAACAGCAGCTGCGCTACAACGATGCTGGCAGAAGTCTCATTGACTTCTTCTCCCAGGAAAATGATCCTGTCCTTCAGCAGTCTGGAATAAATATCATAAGACCGCTCACCTTTGCTGGTCTGTTCAATGACGTAAGGTACTAAACTCATATGCTAAAACCTCCATTGCTTCTGATTAATATTACTATCGTATCCTACTTAGCAGGCTTTTTCAACGAAATTCCGAAGATTTAATAAAAATTTAAAAGAAAGCGTATCCCCACCTCCCTGCGGACGTGGGAATCCGCTTTCTCTTCCTATCGTATCTCAAAGCATATATTATGCTTCTGCGGGCTTCTCTTCTGCTGCCTTTTCCTTCTTGGTGGTCTTCTTGGCTGCAGCCTTTGCTTCCTTAGCGTTGTCTACGATGAAATCAGCTGCCTTTCTTACACAGATATCTTCCTTCACCTGCTTAGCGCCCTGCTCACCCAGAAGCTCTTTTACCTTGTCAGCTTCCATCTGGTAAGCTTCTGCCATGCTCTTAACCTCAGCTTCGAAATCTTCCTCAGTAGCTTCCATCTTCTCAGCAGCTGCTATAGCTTCCAGAACCAGACGGGACTGGATTCTCTTCAGTGCTTCAGGCTTCAGCTGCTCCATCATGGTCTGAGCGGTCAGACCGGTGAACTGCATGTACTGCTCCAGGGTAATGCCCTGTGCCTGAATTCTCTGTGCAAAGTTCTCTAACAGCTGTCTCTGCTGGGTCTCTAACATAGCATCGGGGATCTCCATCTGAGCATCTGCGATCACTGCATCCAGAACTGCCTCTTCCTTGGCGATCTTAGCTTCCTCTTCCTTCTTGGAAGTCAGCTTCTTCTGTACATCTTCTCTATACTCAGCCATAGTATCGAAATCGGATACTTCACTTGCGAACTCGTCATCCAGCTCCGGAAGCTGCTTCTCCTTGATCTCCTTAACGGTGCACTTGAATACTGCGGGCTTGCCTGCCAACTCAGCTGCATGATAATCCTCAGGGAAGGTTACATTTACTTCGGTCTCTTTATTTAATTCAGCACCGATCAGTCCCTCTTCAAATCCAGGGATGAAAGAACCGGAACCAATGGTCAGGGAATGATTCTCACCCTTGCCGCCCTCAAATGCAACACCGTCTACAAAACCTTCGAAATCGATAACGGTCATATCGCCGTCCTTAACAGCACGGTCTTCCACGCTGATGGTTCTGGCATTGCTCTCACGCTCTCTGTTGATCTCAGCATCGATTTCCTCATCGCTTACCTTTACATCGATCTTGTCTACCTTCACACCCTTGTACTTGCCAAGAGTAACTGCAGGCTTCAGAGCAACTTCTGCGGTAAAGATGAAAGGCTTGCCAGCCTCTAACTGGGTCACATCGATCTTCGGAGAAGATACGATCTGCTCCTCACACTCTTCCAGAGCCTTATCGTAAGCATCGGGGATCAGAGCATTTGCTGCATCCTCATAGAATACGGACTTGCCGTACATCTGCTCGATCATCTTACGGGGAGCCTTGCCCTTACGGAAACCGGGAATGCTGATCTTGTTCTTATTCTTCTGGTAAGCACCTTCGATTGCCTTCTCCAGTTCTTCAGCAGATACTTCGATGGTCAGCTTCGCCATGTTTTTCTCTAACTTTTCAACCTGTAAACTCATTATAACATTTCCTCCTTTATACCCTTGCGGGTCTGTATCCAATCGCAGTCATTTTGCAATTATAGCATAAGTTGGAGGAATTGACAACCCTTTTATTTTGGGGCTTTACCGGGCTTTACCGGACTCCGGAGCATAGAGACATTTGGAACTGACTCCCGGGATCATTCCAAGTTTTCCCGACAGTGCACTGATCTTTTCCTGTGGAGCATCCATGACCACACTGATGATATTCATCTGCTTCTCACGATAAGGTATCCCCATTCTGCCGATGATATATTCGCCATATTCATGCAAAAGTCCGTTGATCCTTGCTGCCGCTTCCGGATTTTCCACGATAATGCCGATCAAAGTCACTCTTGTATTTTCCGCATCTTTTTCCATAGCGTTCTTCCTTTCACTTTCCGGACATATTCTGCCGGGATCTGCTTCTTCAGGATCCGTTCCCGGAATCCTGTACTTCTCACATCCGCACGGTCTGCGAAAGTTCCTCCCCCGGCCGGATATGGGTAGCCAGCATCATGATCCGTCCTCCCGCCTTCCGCCGGATATATGCTTCCGCCCTTTTGCGGCTTTCTTCATCCAGTCCGGTAAAGGGCTCATCCAACAGGACACACTGCGCACCGGCTTCCATGGCCCGCACCAGAGATACTCTCCGTTTCATGCCGCCGGACAATTCCCTGCAGGGCTGATCCAGTGCTTCCTCCGGTAACAGCTGTGTCAGGATCTCTCTTGCCTGTGCGGTATCTCCCAACACCATTTCCAGATTTTTCACCGCACTGTAGTCCTCACAAAGTCTGTCCTCCTGAAACTGCACAGAAAAAGTATCTATTCCTGACACCTCGCCTTCTTCCGGCCGCTCCAGTCCGCACAGGCACCGGAAAAAAGTGGTCTTGCCACTGCCGGAAGGGGTATCCAGCACATACGGTTCCCCACCGTGAAATTCCTGCTTCACATGCCGGAAGATCCAATGATCATGATATTTTTTCCCCAGGTTCCCCACACGCAGGGTGCGGTGTTCTCTGGTGGCAGTCTCCTGCGGCATGGCAGGTCTTTTACAGGCAGGTTCCCACCGGAAAAAGAGGGATATCCCATAGATTATTATTTTTTCAAAGCAGACACTCAGCACTATGATCACTGCCGTCCAGGCAAACAGATCCGCCGTATCCAGATAAATCTTCGCCAGGTACAATGCCCCGCCAATGGAATGGGCCGGTGTGCCGATCACTTCCGCCGCCACGCCGGACTTCCAGCACATTCCCAGAGATAATTGGAAGGCACTGAGCAAAAAGGGCTTTAAGGCCGGCCGGTAAATATAGAAGAAGCGGGTACGAAAGGACAGGCGAAAGATCTCTGCCATTTCCAGCAATTCTCTGTCCGCACTCTTTAAGCCTTCCAGAGTATTCAGGTAAATATTCGGAAACACTACCAGAAAACAGATGGCCACCGCCAGCATGGAAGATCCCCACCAGATCAGCAAAAGCACCGCAAAGACCGCCACCGGCACTGCTTTGCAGAATACCATAAAGGGCTGCAGTACCTCTTCTGCGATCTTGTAGCGGTAGCTGACCGCCGCCAGAAAAAGTGCCAGTACCTCCCCGAGCAAAAAGCCCAGCACGATCCGCCACAGAGAACCAAAGGCACTCTGCCAGAACTCCGCCTGTCCGGCCAGAGTAAACAGTGCCCGCAATGCCTGCAGCGGTGTTACCACCAACAAAAAATTGTCCACACACATTGCCAATATCTGCCATACTGCCAGCCAGAACAGCAGTATTATAAATTTTTTGACGTATTTTTTACCCTTATTCTGCATCATAATAAAAATCAGATTCCGGGAGTCCTCCGCCTATGGACAGGGAATCCTGGTGGAACAGTACGTCAAGGTATCCGGAAAGTGCCTGCTTCATTTCAGCTTTGTCAATATAAGTAATGTTGCAGTTCGGAATTGCTTTCTGGGCAACGGGCTCTTTGGCTACGATCTGGGCTTCCACTGCCAGCACAGCACCGGTCACTGGATCTGCATTGATGGCTTCCGCACTTGCCTTGTGATCTTCCATAAAAGATTTCACCGCTGCTTCGTTTTCTTCCAGAAATTCCTTGCGGACCACCGTTACACCGGTGACCATGCTGCTGCCGTTCTCTCCCTGTACCTTGTTCCACTCTTCGTTTAGATCAAAGATCACCTTCAAAGCGTCATTCTGCATGCAGGCTGCGGTAACAAAGGGCTGGGGTAACAGACCGATGGCTGTGGGATCCTCTGCCAGTACAGATGCTACTTCTGTTGCTTCAGATTTATATTCCAGTGTCACGTCATCCACGGACATACCGTTGGCTGTCAGCAGATACTGTAATACATAGTCCGGTGTGGTTCCTTTTCCGGTCAGATAAATAGTCTTGCCCTTCAGATCGGTAAAGTTTGTCAGACTGTCTTCTCCGGATACCATATATAATACACCCAGGGTATTGATATCAATGACTTCCACACCGCCCTGTGTCTTATGGTAAAGAACACTTGCCACGTTGGCTGGCACCAGCGCAATATCCAGATCTCCCTTTACCATCTGCGGCAGGATTTCATCCGCACCGACAGCCATCTGGAATTCATAGGTATTGGTGGTCTCACCTTTGTCTGCTTTATCCATTAAAAATAAGAGTCCCAGAGAAGTCGGTCCCTTTAAGGATGCCACACGTACCAACATGCCATCCGCAGTTTCCGTATTATCTGTACTTTCGGTTGCAGCAGTTTCTGTGCTTTCCGCTGCGGTGCTCTCTGCGGTTGTGGCAGTCTGTGTGCTCTCTGTTGCCAGGGCTTCTGACACACTTGCGTCATTCTGTGCTTGTCCGCATCCGGTCAGACCGCTGCATAACAGTCCCAGGATCAGTGCCAGAGCCAGTGTTTTTGTGATTTTCGTTTTCTTTTTCATTGTTTTTTCGCCTTTCTGTCATGGAATAGTTACATTTTGACAACAAAAAAACACCTTCTCTTCTCAGCTTCCGCAATTACGGCATAACTTCAAAGGTCAGTCACTTCTGTGGGATTCCGGTCAGCAGATCGATGGTCGCACTTTCCGGTCTCCGTATCCTTCGTTGCCGTTTGAGTGTAACATAAAAATGAAAAACTTACCAGCATGAAAAAAAAGCCGATGCTCATACTAATACCAAGATAAGTGATCACAAGAAACGCTTATCTGAAACAAGAAAACCCAAATCCAAACGGAGGTGAACGAAATGGCAAGTAAAACCAATAGAGTAGAAGTTCCCGAAGCAAAGGCTGCAATGGACCGTTTCAAGACTGAGGTAGCATCTGAGCTGGGTGTTAACCTGAAAGAGGGTTACAACGGCGACCTTACTTCTAAGGAAGCAGGAAGCATCGGTGGTGAAATGGTCCGTCGTATGATCAAGAAGCAGGAAGAGCAGATGAAATAAGCTCTGCCTGACGCTTCGGAATCGACAGGATCAAAAAAAGAAGCTGTACAGGGGAATTCCTCTGCACAGCTTCTTGCTGTGTGTTCGGGGTCTTGGTGAACCACGCACTTCGCTCTCTCGAATCGCTACAGACATTCGCATTCCGGGCTGACGCCCTGCCTGCTCATGGTGCGTCTTCTTTGGTGAACCACGCGCTTCTCCGCGCTTCGCACTCTCGAATCGCTACAGCCATTCGCATTCTGGGCTGATGCCCTGCCTGCTCATGTCTGTTTGCCCGTCTAATACATAGGCGTTCCTGCCTGCAAGCAGTCGTCCCGCCTATGTATTGACGGTCTATTCACCAAAGACTGCCTTATAATCTGCCTGGAATTTAGCGATACCGGCATCGGTCAGAGGATGTTTTACCATCTGCTCGATAACGGAGTAAGGAACGGTAGCGATATCTGCGCCTGCCAGTGCACAATCGGTTACATGGATGGGATTACGTACACTTGCTGCGATGATCTGGGTATCCAGATCGGTTACTGCAAAAATATCAGCGATATCACGGATCAAGTCCACACCTCTGGTGCTGATATCATCCAGTCTGCCCAGAAAAGGAGATACATAAGTAGCGCCTGCACGTGCAGCTAACAGTGCCTGGTTCGCAGAAAAGATCAGGGTCACATTGGTCTTGATGCCCTCGGAACTTAATACCTTACATGCCTTTAAGCCTTCTACAGTCATAGGTATCTTAACAACCATGTTGGGATGGATTGCTGCGATCTCTCTTCCTTCTTTGATCATCCCTTCTGCATCTACGGTAGTAGCCTTAACTTCACCGCTGATGGGTCCGTCTACGATGGATGCAATTTCCTTAATTACTTCTACGAAATCTCTGCCCTCTTTTGCGATCAGGGAGGGATTGGTAGTTACTCCGCAAATAACCCCCATGTCATTTGCTTTCTTAATGTCTTCTACTTTTGCAGTGTCAATAAAAAAACGCATAACTTTTCTCCTTTTTGCTATGTATATTTAATTGCTTCCGGTCCTCACACGCTTCTTTGAACCTTTACCTACAGTATACTCATTTCTCTTCCAAACAGCAAGCACTTTTTGCAAAATTTCTTGATTGTGTTCGAGCACGGAGTGTACAACTACGAATAGTACAACTTACGGATATAATAAAAATCAGCGACCTGCAGTGCCTGTCTGCGCACTCTTTCTGAAGCATTCCTTACATCCAGCAAAAGGCGAAATGTTTTCATATCCGGAATACGCTTTTCCCGTTCCCTGCAGGTCGCCATGGCGCTGAGTCTGCGCAGCCATGCTTCCTGCCGTCTCCGCCCTGCTTTACCGGTCTTCAAGACCTTCCGTCTGCCAAAGCATTGTTTTACCTCCCACCTTCTCTGGGCAGTATTTTCCAACATTACTTCCAGCAGCTTCCCCACCGCATACACATCACTCTCTTCCCCGGGATTTTCTCCCGTTTGAAACTGTTCCGGAGCACTGTAAAAGTAATTTCCCGCAACTGAGTGATTCTGTTCTCTGTTCCACAGACATCCCAGATCCAGCATTCCCACTTTTCCGTTGGAACGGATCCGGACGTTTTCAGGTTTCAAATCCCGATAGAGAAACGGATGAGGTCTCTCATGAAGGTATTGCAGCCCTTCCGTAAGTTGTCCGGCAATAACGGCTGCCTGCTCCGGTGACAGTCTTTTTCTTCGCCTGAGAAACTCCTGTAGATCCATTCCTTCCCAGAATTCAATGATCAGATACCCGTATGCCCCTTCCGTCCACTGTTCTCGATAGGCCGGAAACAAGGGATGGCTGATTTCTTTCCAGTTGATGCATTCCTGCTGCCAGCGTCCGGTAGCTTCCGACACTCTGCACGCCCAAAATTGTCCTGCCCTGTCTCTGATGCGGTAGACCTTGGAAAAGCTGCCTTTCCCAATCAGTACCGGATGTCCATAGCCATGCTGTTCCAATATTGCATTCAGATTCTCTATCCTTGCTGCTTCCATTTTTCTCCTTTATTCTATTACCGGAAGGATCCATACCGCACCCATATGTTTTCCTCCCTCATGTTCTGCTTTCCGCCCTAACTCTTCCAGCCGTTTCTGCGCCCGCATTTCCCTTTCCGTCAGAGAATCCCTGCCTATACTTCCCGGTCCCAGACATGCTGCCAGTTCCTCCTCACAAAGATTCAGGAATGCATTATCCGCCAATAAGATCGCTGTTCCCGGTTCCACTTCTCCCACAATGCATTGATTCTTCCAGACCTTCCAGTCAGTTCTCCCGAATCTGTTGAAAAAGCCGCAAATATTCATTCTTCCACGGCTAAACAATAGAACTCTGTTTTCTACGCATAGTATCCCCGCACAGTTGCAGGCTTTTGATTGCCCCGTCATAAATTCCGTCCATTTTTCCTGCATCCGCTCTTCTCCGGTCTTCCAGATGTCCGGTCTAGTCAGTTCTTCCTCCATTTTCTCCTGCAGATCCTTTGTCTGCGCTCCGTTGTCGGAAATACAGGCAAGCACAACGGAAGTCTCTCTTCTTCGATATTTCCGCTGCTGCATACGTAAAAACAACCCCGGTACTGCTTCTTTTTGCCAATAACAGGCCGTTACATGCTCCATGCGCACTCCTCCCCTCTTCTCTTCTGTTTACGTTGCTTCTGGGAACTATTGCCGAACGGCTTAAAATAGATAGAATCGTGTCTTCACGAATGTAAAAAAAGCATACCATGAGGTATGCTCTTTGTCAACCAGTCGAAGACTTTTGTATGTCTGATCTGTTATCCGAAAATATTAACCAGATCGTTAAATAACAGGAACACCATCAGAACCATGAAAAACATCAGGCCAATAAAGTGTACCATCCCCTCCTTTTCCGGGGGAACCGGCTTGTGGGTGATCGCTTCCCAGATCAGGAAAACCAGTCTGCCTCCATCCAATGCGGGAACGGGCAAAAGATTCAGGATTCCCAGATTCACAGTAAGCATCAGCGTAATATTCAGCATATTCACCAATACATTCTGCCAGCCGTAGTCCTTAGTGCTCTCATAAGTTTTTCCCACAACATTCACCGCAATGCCTACCGGGCCTGCCACATCCTGTCTGGATACCTGCCCCTGTACCAGCATTGCGAGACTCTTCCATGTCATGGTCACACAATACCGCATCTCATACCAGGAATACCGGAAGCAGTCCAAACCTGACAATTCCACAAAATCCGCATTGCTGATACCAATGAGATAACGGCCTTCGCTCTCATCATACTTCGGCGTCAGTGTCGTAGTTCCTTTGACACCGTCTCTTTCATATTCCACTGTCACATCACCGCCACGGTAGGTCAGCGTAAACAGCTGTATCTCTTCATAGAGATGTATCTTGCTGCCATTCAGCGACAGGATCCGGTCTCCGGCTTCCAGTCCGGCTTCCTGGGCAGCACCACCATCCACGATCTCCGTAGCTACCGGATCACGGATCACGATCAGATTCACCATAATGAAGGCAATGATAAAGCCCAGAATAAAGTTAAATATCGGTCCTGCCAGCACAGTGGAAATCCTCGCCCACACATTGGCATTTAGGAAAGAGCCGCTGTGGTCTTCCCCGTCTTCCTTTTCATTCAGACCGTCCTCGCCCTCGAACATACAGGCTCCGCCAATGGGAAGAAGCTTCAGGGAATATTTCGTATCCCCCTTCTGGAAGGAAAACAGATTCGGACCCATACCTACCGAAAATTCTATCACATGAATTCCATTGGCTTTCGCCAACAGAAAATGTCCGAATTCATGTGAGATCACCACCACCCCAAAGATCAATACAAACAAGATCAAAGTAACCATTTATTGCCTCTCAGAATACACTTTTTCAATAAACTCATAGACAGATGCCTCTGTCTCCAGGATCTCCTCCACATTCGGATTCTCGATCACCTTGTGCTGCTCCATGGCCTCACGGATCAACTCAGGAATCTGAAGATAAGCGATCCTGCGGTCTAAGAACAATCCCACAGCTTTCTCATTGGCTGCATTGTACACCGTAGGCATACTGCCACCGATACGCTGTGCATCATAAGCCAGTTTCAAGCCAAAGAATGTCTCCATATCCGGCTTTTCAAATGTGATCTGTGCCAGTTCATAGAAGTCCAGGCGTTTCCCCTGCATCGGCCGCCGATCCGGATAGAACAGGGCATACTGGATTGGCAGCTTCATATCCGGCGTTCCCAGCTGCGCAATGACTGCGCCATCCACATACTGTACTGCGGAGTGGATAATGCTCTGGGGATGCACGATGACCTGGATCTGATCCAGATCCACACCGAACAGCCACTTTACTTCCATGACTTCCAATCCCTTATTTACCAATGTGGAAGAATCAATAGTGATCTTCCGGCCCATGGACCAGTTAGGATGCTTTAAGGCATCTTCCACCTGAATATTTTTTAACTGCTCTCTCGTCCTGCCGCGGAACGGGCCGCCGGATGCCGTAAGCAGAATCTTTTCGATCCTTCCTGCAGGTTCTCCGTTTAATGACTGGAAGATTGCGCTGTGCTCACTGTCTACCGGCAGGATCTTCACACCCATCTTCGCCGCTAACGGCATAATGATGTGGCCTGCCGTTACCAGCGTCTCCTTATTGGCCAGGGCAATATCTTTTCCTGCTTCAATGGCTGCGATCGTTGGTCTGATACCAATCATTCCCACAATCGCCGTCACTAATACCTGTGCCTCGGGCATTGCTGCGATCTCCAACAGGCCATCCATGCCACTTACGACTTTCACAGGTAAATCTGCCACACGGCTCCGCAGATCTGCTGCCGCTTCCTCACTCCACATGCCTGCGATCAGAGGATGGAATTCTCTGATCTGCTGCTCCATCTGTTCTACGCTTTTTCCGGCAGCCAGTGCTGCCACCTGCAATTCCGGATTATTGCGAACGACTTCCAGAGTCTGGGTTCCGATGGAGCCGGTAGACCCCAGAATTGCTATTTTTTTCATAGTGCTATGCTCCTTGTATCTTACCTTTGGGACTAACGCAGTCCGATCATCAGAATGGCAAGAAAATACGTCATCGGTGCTGTCACCGTCATACTGTCAAAGCGATCCATGATCCCACCATGTCCGGGGATCAGTCTGCCGTAATCCTTGATGTTATGGTTCCTCTTGATGGCAGATGCCGCCAGATCACCCACCATGCTCATTACCGCACCTGCCGCGCAGATAAAGGCAATGATCCATGTGATCGTACGATCCGGAAATGCAGTTTCCACGAAGAAATGCGCATACAAGCCACCGATCAGGGCCGCTCCCACAACACCACCGATGCATCCCTCCAGGGACTTATGGGGACTCAGCTCCGGGAAAATATGTTTCTTACCGATCAGCTTGCCTACCACATACGCACAAGTATCACATCCCCAGGAGCTGATCAGGATCAGCCATACCAGGTAGATTCCGGTCTCACACTCACGGGTCAGATAAACAAAGGACAACAATACCGGTGCATACAGGAAAGAAAATACTGCCGCCATCACCTGACTTGCCTGATAGTTCGGAAAGGCAGCCACATAGCAGAACATTTCCGCCATGAACAGTGCCACAATACACATCAGCAGTAATGTATGGTCTCTGGTGAAAAACAGCGTTGCATAATATGCCGTTACTCCCACGAAACCGATCCATTCCAGTGCGTTACATTTTTTCTCATCCGTTGCACATTTTAATGCCTTGGTAAGCTCTCTGTATGCAATCAGAGAAATAAGCCACAACGGCACTGCCAGAAATACATTGCCGAAGCTGAACGTAGCCAGTGCAAAGGCAAGCAATACAATGCCACTGAGCAAACGGGTCCAAAACATAAGCTATTCCTCCTTCAGGCCGCCATATCTTCTGTCTCTATGATTATATGCTTCCACAGCCTTGATCAATTCTTCTTTTGTAAAATCCGGCCAGGGAACCGGGGTAAAATAAAATTCCGTATATGCCAGCTGCCACAACAGGAAATTGGAAATCCTCTGTTCGTTACAGGTTCGGATCAGCAGATCCGGATCCGGAATCCCGGCGGTATCCAGATAACCTTCCAGTGTATCCGCCGTAATTTCCACAGGATCCAGTTCTCCGTTCTGCACTTTTGCGGACAGTTTTTTCACCGCACGGACGATTTCATCCCTGCCACCGTAATTGATAGCAATCTGGAAATGCAGGCCATCGTTGTTCTTCGTGGCCTCTTCCAGTTCTGCAATGCGGTTCCGGATGTCTTCATCCAGTCTGGTCTTGTCCCCCAGGACTTTGACGCACATGCGGTTTTTCTCAGCCGTCTTCAGACAGGTCTTCATATAGTTGCGGAGCAGCTTCATCAATGCATCCACTTCATCCTGCGGCCGGTTCCAGTTCTCTGTGGAAAAAGCATATACCGTAAGATACTGGATTCCCATACGGTACGCCTCCTCACAGATCACTTCCACAGTCTTGGCCCCCTGCACGTGGCCGTAGTTGCGGGGCATTCCTTTTGCCTTGGCCCAACGGCCGTTACCGTCCAGAATAATCGCTACATGGTTCGGAATTTTCAAATTTTCTTCCATAATTTCAAACCTTCTTAAACCGTCATGATTTCCTTGGACTTGCTGTCGATCAGGGCATCAATATCCTTTACGTACTTGTCGGTAAGCTTCTGCAGATCATCTTCCAGACCCTTGATCTCGTCCTCGGATACTTCTGACTTTGCCAGCTTCTTGAACGCATCGTTGCCGTCTCTTCTGATATTACGGATAGCAACCTTGCCTTCCTCACCCTTCTTCTTTACTTCTTTTACCAGATCTTTTCTGCGTTCCTCGGTGAGCTCCGGGAATACCAGACGGATCACACTGCCATCATTGGAAGGATTGATACCGATATCAGAAGTCATGATCGCTTTCTCGATCTCTTTGATCAGGGATTTCTCCCAGGGAGCGATCTGGATGATACGTGCTTCGGGAACAGTCACGTTGCCTACCTGCTGAATAGGGGTAGGTGTTCCATAATAATCTACTCTCAGCTTATCCAGAACGTGAGGGTTCGCACGTCCTGCACGGATAGCAGCATAATCTGCCTCCAGAAACTCATAAGCCTTCTGCATCTTGTCACTATATACCTGTACTCTTGCGTCCATTGTTTTCCTCTCTTCTGCGCTCTGCGCCTTTCCATTTATTATCTGTAACTATTTCCAATAATTACACGGTTACTTTGGTTCCGTTGAACTTGCCTTTTATGGTGTTCACAATACTATTCTCTTCATTCAGGCCAAATACCCACATAGGCATCTTGTTGTCTCTGGCCAGAATGGAAGCGGTCATATCCACTACCTGAAGATTCTTTGCAATAACTTCATCAATGGATACTTCATCATATTTCTTCGCCGTGGGATCCTTGGCGGGATCTGCATTGTAGACACCGTCAATGGCCTTCGCCAGCAGAATAACATCTGCCTCTACCTCAATGGCACGAAGAACAACACCGGTATCGGTGGAGAAATAAGGATGTCCCGTACCACCTGCGAAGAACACTACCATGCCCTTTGCAAAATATTTATTGGCTCTGTCCTTGGAGAACAGCTTGGTAAAGGAGCCGCACTCAAAAGGAGTCAGAATATTGGTCATCATGCCTACGGAACGAAAGATTTCGGAGACATAGATGCAGTTCATGATCGTAGCCAGCATCCCAATCTGGTCTGCCTTGGTACGATCAATGTTCTCACTGGAACGGCCTCTCCAGAAATTGCCACCACCGATAACGATACCCACCTGAATACCGTCATCTACCAGTTCTTTTACCTGTAATGCTACCTTTCTGACAGTTTCCTCGTCAAAACCGGTCTTTTTCTCTCCTGCCAGTGCTTCTCCACTGAGCTTCAGTAATATTCTCTTCATGGTCGTTTGCTCCTTATTTTGCTTTCTTTTTCTCGGGCTTGTAATCATCGAAGAAGGAAGTCGGGCTGACATCCGCATAGCACTGAGAGCACATACCCTCGATGACTGCACCGTTGTTGATCTGTACGGACTTGGACTTGATATTACCCATTACGATAGCGGAAGAATCCAGGACTACCGGTCCATGTACATCAATATCACCCTTTACTGCACCTGCGATGGCCGCACTGACAGCTGTGATATTACCAATAACCACAGAGCTTGCACCGATTTTTACAGAACCTTCACTGACGATCTCTCCGTTGATCTTGGCACCCTCGGCAAAGATTTCCGCTGCTTTAGAATTACCATTGATATATCCTGTAATATTCAGTTTACCCAAAATATCAATATTTCCGTTAACTGTACCTACCAGATCCATAGATCCTTCCGAACTGATATCTCCGGTGATCACCATACGGGCTGTGACAACAGCTGTTTCATCTGATGCCATTTTTGCGTCCATTCTCTTCTCTGCTCCTTTGTTCTTCTCTGTATTCTCCTGCACCAGAACATTGCCTACGGTCATATCGTTCTGAAGTACACTGTCCAGGTCATGTTCCGCTACTACCTCCTCCGTAACTTCCTCTGTCGGCGCTGTTTCCGGCTTCTCCTCTGAAATCTCAACAGTATCCAGATTTTTCAACATTTCTTCCACTGCAGCATTGTCACTCGAGGTCTCGCCGGCAGACTGTACCGGCTGCTCTTTTACTTCCACCGTCTCCTGTGCATTTACCTGGGCCTGTGCCTTAACCTCGGTGACATCCGCCTTGTTCAGATTTTCCTCCGGCATCAGTTCGTTTACTGCCTGAGATAAATCTTCCTTTAAATCTGAGAAAAATCCCATGAATATGTACCTCCGTTTATTTCTTGTTATATAATAAATGCTTTTATATCTTATTCTATATGATGAACCGGCCTGGTATTCTCCGTAATCGGCAGAATCACCGTATCCGGTCTGGCCAGAATATTCTCGATAATCTCCGGTAATGCTTCTACCGTAGTCGGCTTTTCCGCAGAATCATGAAGCAGTACAATGGATCTGTTTCTCGTGTCAAGATCCTTCGTACAATTCTCCAGCAACGTATCCGCAGAAAGCTTCATGTTTCCTCCGTCTCCGGAAGACACATTCCAGTCGTAATATTCTACTCCCTGGCTTTCCAGATAATCGATAAACTCATGCATGTCTATCTCACTGATCGTATTGGAGCTTCCGCCCGGAAAACGGTAATATACACTTTCCACGCCGGTGGCCTGATAGATATAGTCCCTGATCTGCTCAAAATCCGCTGTAAAACTGTCCATCGATTCGTATAATTCCTTGTATTTGTGACTATACGAATGCATTCCCAGCGTATGTCCATCCTCCACGATTCTCTGCAATGCCTGCTGTGCGTCATTGCCTTCTTTGCCAACCACAAAAAAAGTGGCTTTCACATGGTATTCCTCTAAAATATCCAGTATCTCATTGGTGTAAATACTGGGTCCATCGTCAAATGTCAGATATACCTTGTGAATTTCTTCCTGACCGGTACCCTGTTCTGATGTATCCTGAACACTTGTATCAGTCACATCACTTACTGCACTTTCTTCCTGAGTATCAATGGGCTGCTGTACGGCATTTTCGCCTGCGGACAATTGTTGCACCATCGTCTGTAGTTCCAGATTTTCTGCGTCCAGTTCTTCCAGTCTCTGTTCCAGATTCTCCAAAACATCATCTATCGTATGCAGCCTGCAAAACAGATATACACAGCACAGGATCAGGAGCACCAGCCCTGCCACCACGACACCTACGATCATCTTCTTCAACCGCTGCGTTATTTTTCGCCGATTTTCCGGCGATGTCTGTTGAAGTTCTTTTGCCATGAATCTTTTTACGTCTCTCTTCTTATTTTGAAAATCCTGTCTTTCGTCAGACAAGACTTCTGTAACAGTATAGCATATTCCACTTTTTTGGGAAAGAGATTTATGCAAAACTTTAAAAGCCGCATGAGATATTGCTATCTCTGCGGCTTTCTGATCCCAATTTTATGTTTCCATTAATTGCATTCCCCTTTGTCCGTATTCCCCGTATGCCAAACTCCTTATTCTTTATCTTACATTCTGCGTTCCGGATAACATCCCATAATAAAGTTATGGAAGAACAATTCCGGGAAATGATGCTGTCGAAACTGATACCAGACTTCTTCCGGCACATTTTCAAATCTCCAGATCTGCCCATCTCTTGTGAATTCTATCTCCAACAATTGTAATTGTGGGTCATATCCTGCGGACGTAAACATACGTCCCACGCATCTCTTTCTCTCCATAGGTGTCTTCTCTTTCCTGCATTTGTCATCCCTGGCATGTAGCATGCCCTTTAGCTGTAAGGCGTTCAGCTATATCTCTTTCTGAAAGATTTCCCCTTATTACTTTCATGTGAAGATTTCTTGTCCCACCCACTGTGACATTTGCAATTTATTTTTTCTTTTTTTCGCCTCTCCCTTACGCAGATCCAGCATACTTTTGAATACTTTTCGTATCCACCCCCAAACAATCCTGCTGACCGCTGTCTGTCAGTCAGATCGACGCAATATTTAGTTGTCATTTAAGTGTAGCATGTGGTTAAAAGTTATATTGGGTTACTAATTGTTTTTTGTTGAATGATTAATATGTAAATTTGAAGGCGCCGGTGTCATTCTCGAACTCTTCATAGACATCTACGTTTGCGTAGTGTGTGCACAGGACACGGTAGGTTTTACCTTTGACGGCTTCGCTGTAAGTTAAATCACCCGAAAAAACATCAATATTTTGATTTTCCCCTCCGTTGGAAGTAAGCACGGTTTTCCATCCATACCACATTTTCTGTTGCACCTTAATATTTTTTACACCAATAACAGAAGCCGTTCCTAGACATGCTGTTGAAAATGTCATTACCAGACCTTCTGTTCTAAATGCCATAGTAATATCACAATCAAACATTGTAGTTATGGGGTTAATACTTAATATTTCACTTTCCTGCCCTTGATTGCCCATAATCACTACTGATGCTACAGCATCATTTGCATATATTTCCTGTGCCTGAGCTGTATGTGTCGGAACACTTACAGTACATGCTAAAGCCACAATAAATGCCAATATTCTTTTCTGTATTTTTCTCTTCACTAAAATTTCCTTTCTACTTTTGTTCAGCTACACTTTAAGGTAAATTTATCCCTCTATATACTTCATGGTATCTTCCCCTTAAATCTTACAAATAATTTTAAAAAATTTGTTTTAAGTTGATTGCATTAGTAACTTCTACTGCCATGCTTCAGAAAAAGAATTGCACGACTAACTTCTGCTTTGCCCTGTTTCTCGCCATTTTCAGGTTGTTTTTCATCCCTTTCTGACCTATAATAATTAAAAATGAATGGATTTTAGGGTACACTAAAGGAAGCCTCCAAAAGTCTTTTGCACGAGTAACTTCTGGTTGCCATCAACTGTTTATTCTTTTCTGTATCCTCCTGCCTGTTTTATTTATTTCAATAGTTCAGGCTTCAGACAGATTTCATCGGGTGGGATGATCTCCAGTCCAAGCTTTTCCATTGCATTTTTGTCAAATGACTTCAGGGCCTTCTTCATGGGTGTCGAACCATGAAGTTTAGGCCTTGTTGTATTATTGATGTGATTTACCATACGTAACACCTGCTCCTGGTTCAATCCATCAAACGAACTTCCCTTTGGCAGTACATATCTTATGTACTCATGATTCTTTTCCAGTTCTCCCTTTTGCTCGGAATGTCTCGATTCACAATAAAACAGTCTGGTACGCTTCTTTCCGTCATGTCCTTTTTCAAACAACTCCGGATCTGCAAACTCACATCCATTATCTGTCAGTATTACAGGAAACAGTTCCCGAAACATTTCACTTCCCAACGTCTCTTCCAACCAGTCAAAAGTAGCTACGGTATTCTTCATTTCTTTGGTTTCAATCAGAAATGCCAGCATCAAATTGTTTTCCGGCCATAACAGCGTATGAAGTAATTTCCCGCCTTTATTTCCTTCCACTGTGTCCATCTGTACCACTCGTATGCCTTCGTTTTTCGCAATAAAATCAAGATAGTCTGAATAATGATGTCCTTCTTTTTTACGATAGCTGATTTTTGGAGTTGGAACGCTTCTCACTCTTTTTCGATATCTTACCGTTCTCCGCATATCCAGATTTCTTGCGGTCAGATAGCCGGCACTGATATACTTATAAAGCGTTCGTTCCCCACAGGGAATCTCTTCTGCATGATGCGCCAGGATATGTGCCAGGGGCTGTCCTTTCCTGATCAGCGGGCTCACAAGACTGTCCAATGCTGCCAGTTCATCTCTGGTCATGTCTATTCCCTGTCTGGATTTCCTAAGCGTTTCACAGTACTCCTTATGGGCATAATCAGCGTTATACAGGTACTTATCAAACAGACAGCTGATGGACTTGGGGCAGTTATTGCACACATAAGGCGCCTTGTGTTCTATTGGGCATGGTGCATCCACAAAGTCAGGACACAGCTTATTACAGCTGATACACTCCCGGCATGGAATTCTGCACTTATGTCCCTTCTTCTTTTTACACACATCCCAACGCCTGCAGCTATTTCGGTATTTACACCGGTTGGGACTTGCATGAAGTATGCCATCCCTGCTTCGCAACTTATGATAACGATGCCTGCGTATTTCCTTGGAAACCGTATCAGGTGAACAGCCTATAATGTATGCAATCTCTTTAAAGGTACGATGTTCTTTCAGTCCCTTCTGAATTTCATGCCTGTCATCCCAAGTTAAATGTGTCCCCTTTTTCCTTTCTTCTTTCGGCATAGGACCTCCTTCTGCAGGAGGATACCTATTCAGTATACCATTGCATGACTAACTTATGGTTTCTATACCCAAATCAGATTTTTAAAATTCATTCAACGAAATTTGTTTTAAGTTGGCCTTAAGTTGACCGGCATATTAAAAAGAAGCCAAGAATTTATTTTCTCAGCTTCTTTCTAATCACATTATTCACGGCTATCGTTTTCCTTAACTGCTGCTCCACATTCCATCGCTATCTCTTTTATACGTTTCACGTCCTCCATGCCAACAATTGCATATTTCACATTTTCTTGATAAAAGTAAACAATATAATTCTGTTTTCCTTGCAGCTCCTCCTTTTTAAAAACCTCATACTCAATTCCATCTTTTTCAAATTTTTCTGCGAAGTTATATTCTGGATATCCGTCTCTTATCCTTAATATTTCCTGTGGATATACTACTATTTGAAAGTGTACAATATCATTATTCTTATTTTCCAAAAAAATATGCATTGCAACCGCAGTCTCTCGCTTTACAATCTTTATCTCCTTAAATTCATATCCTCGCATCGCAGGAATTCCAAGTGGTAATTGTATATATTTACGGTAATCCACTGGGACATCTTCAATTTTATAGTAAAAATCTACAATATCGTTTCCAAATTCATCTATCATATTCTCCGGTGACGTTATCATCGTCGTTCCTTCCTCATTCTTATCCATCCACCAGAAGAATCCGCCATGTTTCTCAGCGTTTGCAACTACCTGCCAGGAGCCGCCCACCAGGATGACAATCAATACCGCTGCAGCTGCCACTGCACCGACCTTGTGCCTGCGGAAAAATCCAATTACTTTATGCTCTTTTGCTTTCTTTTCCGGCTCATTCTCTTTTTCAGAAGACTTTTCAATGTTTTCCTCTTCCTCAGCCGTTGCAAGGATTTGTTCATCTTCCTCCCGCTCTTCACAATATTTCCAGAAATCACTCAGTGCTTCTTCCACAGGGAATTCCTCATTAATTCCATCATCCCGATCCGCTTTCAGACTATCCAGTAAGTTCATAAGATTCTGTACTTCGTCTGCATCAAATTCCTCATCCGATGCTTCCATCAAATACCAGTCTAATCTTTTTTTAAGTTCCTGAATCAGGCTTTCATTATCCTGCTTCTTCATTTTTGTTCCTTTCCCTTCTGCTCCGTATCGCCGTTTTCTTCATCCCTCTTTATAATATATGGCGAATTTTTGTCGATTCTTACAAATTTCTTTTGCTTTTTGTCGAAAGTAACTCCCTCAGATGAATCCTCCGACATGATTTCGGCTATCTTATCTCTCAATCTGCTGATGCGAACACTCATATTGTTTTCGGATATCTTTTCTATTTTTGCCATCTTGCTGATGGAGCATCCATAGACGAAATATCTGATAAACCTTCGTTTCTCTTCTTCCGTCAGATTTTTCAATATTACAATATCCTACTCCACTTTTTCATATCCGTCTTCCATAACCGTATATTCGTCAGGCTCCAATTCCACTTCACATTCCAGCTTCTTCAACGTTTTATTCATTTCTTTAATTTTGTTCTTTGCTATATTGATCAGGAAACCCGTTGGATTGGATAGCCCACGAACTGTATCCCATTTCTTATAAGCTACAAGGAAGGTCTCCTGCATCACATCCCGGGCCATCTCTCTATCCGGTACCCTACAGCGGATAAATTTATATATCTCCGGTTTATTCTTGCGATACAGCTCATCAAATTCTTGATGATCCGCTATTTTGTCATCTTTTTGTATGTGCATCTGCCATTTCTCCATTCGGAAAGTTTTATCTTTCTAATAATACTAATACATTGTTCATTTAATTTACCATTTATTGCCATACTAAATATAGATGGTTTTACGATATGGAAAAAATTTGTTTTTCATACCTTTATATTTTACTTTTCGTGGATTCCCTGTCAATTTTTTCTCATCGACAAATACTAATAAAATTAGCATTTTTACTGTTGACAAACCATGTTTCATTTGTTAGAATGTAACACGGTGATTGCGAAAGCAGTCATGTGATGCTGCTGTGGCTCAGTCGGTAGAGCGTCGCATTGGTAGTGCGGAGGTCACGGGTCCGATTCCCGTCAGCAGCTCTCAAACGAAAAGCGGAAACATTGTATTTTACAGTGTTTCCGCTTTTCGTTTCTCCATTAAACGCTGTAGACAGTTGTAGACATCCATTTCTCATTTTCCCGCTTTCTGCGTCCTGTTATATTCCACTTACACATCCTCTAACAGCGTATGAGCCGGAATCTCCAATACTTCTGCAATATCAAATACCACTTCCAGTGAAAAAGGCTGATCGCAGTTAGGCGCTTCAATTTTTGTCAGGTAACTCATACTTATGCTGACCCGATCCGCCAATTGCTCCTGAGTAAAGCCCTTATCTTTCCGATATTTTTTTATTGCCTGTCCTATTATTTTATACTCTTTTGTATGTTTCTGGTTCATTTTCACATCTCCTGTTCCTGCTTTAATTCTAATAGATAATGTGAAAATAAATGTTTCAGCTATAATGAAAGTTTTCGCTTTTATATAAAATTTTTCCTATTTTTATTGCGAACCATCCACTTTTTCTGCTTAAATTCAAACTATTATTCCCTTAATAACCTTTGTGATAAATGGATATTCCGATGCAATAGTGCATCCTTTCCGATAAATGAGAGTCCCCTTTTCAGGCTCTGAATGTCAAGAAATCATCAGGCTAAGCAGCCTGGAGT
>ENA-ORNF01000358-ORNF01000358.1-human-gut-metagenome-genome-assembly--contig:-NODE-358-length-48023-cov-25.530291_pt1 | contig 48023 bp, 44 predicted proteins | sample MGYA00242110_ERZ509012 | MGnify/ENA primary metagenome ERZ509012 (study PRJEB26280, sample SAMEA2338714) | human gut metagenome | biome: human gut; feature: human-associated habitat; material: faeces... | reverse complement strand
TATAAGGAGATCTTCGACTAGGCATACCTAAGGATTGGAAGTTTCGGATTGATGAGTTAAGAAATAAAATAGTTGTTGCTGAGAATACAGCCATTACTTATGAAGCTTTTCTTTTAAATCCAAATCCTTTTGTGATGGATAACTATGTTTTAGGTTATCTTAGAAGTTTCAACAAAAATTATACAGGCGATGAAAAAAACGGCTATAGTACCACTCTTGAATGGGATATAGTTGCTGGAGCTTTACCTCCTTTACCATATATTTCAACTGTTGATGCAATACAAGGGTGCAAAGATTATTTTTCAAAGTATGTTAGTGCAATAGATTACGACGAAGGAATCCATGGTGACCGATCAGATTCGTTAGATTTAAATTCACTTAAATTTCAGGATCCGGTTTATCCATTGGGGGATATTGATTTAATCCATTTATTTGCTTCTCTTGATGGCTGTTACGATAGAACAAATACATATGGTCTTTCAATTACAGATATTTACCCAATTGCTCTCTTTCCTCAATATACACATGATTTGGTCTCTTGGGCTGGTGATTTACAACAAGCTGCAGGCTATGTTCAGGATAATAAACCTAATTTTAATTTGTCTTCTGATAGTTTTTACAAAATATTAAATTCAAACGGTTCTGGATGTTCATATTCAGATATTATTGCCGATATGGATGCTGTAAACATAGCAGACAAATTCTTAACGGGTCCCGGAAGAGTTTCGGATGCAATTGGTGATTATTATCCTCGTATTTATTCAAATGGTTATCGGACAAGTAGATTTATTGATGGCGTTTTGACTGATAAGAATAAGAATTGGTCTGGTGATAGGTACCATCAATTTGAACAGGAAGTGTACGATGCCCTAGGCTTAAAGTGGGATGGCTCGGACTGGGTAACTAATGATGAATATAATTCCAATAATAAGGTACAAGAAAGCAGATTTAAGTTATTGCACAACAAAAATACTGATGTAGATGTTAGGAAATATGTTGCAAGATCTTTTGTCAATTACGTTCTAACGTTGTGTTAAAAAAGGAATTAATATGATGAAAAAAATAATTTATCTTTTTACATTATTAAACTTTCCATTTTCTTTATTAGGCTGTGGTTCACAGTCTCAAATAAATAGACTTAGACCCTTAGCAACCCCTCAATCATTTATCAACTATTTAGATTCTCATAGTGATGAAAAAAAGAACGTAGAATGGTTCGGAAGTACCTATGATTTTACTGAAAACAGGAGCTTTTACAAAAAAGGAAAGGAGTCTAGTAACTTCTTGGGGACTTGTTTTTTTAGTACTGAAAGAGGTGATGAAACTCAAGAACTTCCATCGAACTTTTGGGGATTAATAACTATTACTATTATTTATCCAGTTTCTAATGGCTTTTTCTCAAAAAGTTATTATCGATATAACATGACATTCAACTATAAATTCGATGTAAGAGTTGCTTTTGATAATCCAATAGGTGATATTTTTGCCGATACAGTTGGTCCATCTAATCATTTCTTTACGAATTCCGAGACTTTCACTAAAATCAACAACTTTTTCCCAAGCTGCAAAGGAAAATAATGATTAAATACTCTTTATTCAATAAAAGCATATTTATAGATCCTTCAAATTTTACCTATTCTTTCAATGAAAAAGATTTAAGAGAAGATGACACTTTAAAAAATTGCTTGAATGAAGAAAAATTCTTAGCATTTTTAAACCTAAATGTTATTCATTCGGAATAGATATTTCGGACAAGTGCAATCTTATTTGTTCTTATTGTTTCAATAAAAATATGACGGGAAGAATTATTTCTTTTGAAAAAGCAAAAGGCTTTCTTGATAAGATGTTCTCTACTTTTCCTAATGGTGAAAAATACTTTGTTGATCTTTCTGGAAAAGGTGAACCCCTCATGAATCTACCCGTGATTTTAAAAATTGCAAGGTATTGTCAAGATAAGAGTAATGAGTTAAATGTCGAGGTTCTACCAACCTTCGTTTGCAATGGGACACTGCTTTCACCTATAGTTGCTGAAATACTGCAAAAGAATGGGATTCTTTTTGGTGTCAGTTTAGATGGAGATAAAGAAACACATGATCTTTATAGAAAAAATAAGAATGGACAAGGCACTTATGACGAAATCATACACAATGTTTTAGGAATTAAAAATCGTGATTATATCAGGTGTACTGGAACACTGACAAACCAGGTATTTAACCTTAAAAATTCAATCCTTTCTTTATCAAAGATTTTCAAAATGGTTTGCTTTAGACCTGTCCGTGGAAAAGAATATGGATTTACTACTGATTCCGAGAAAGCTTGGGAGAAAGAATACGACAAACTTGCTTTATATTTAGTTGAATGTATAAACAATAACGAACCCAAAATCTTCTATTGCTTAATGAATGGAGAAGATTTTTTTGGTAGGTATTTAAATAAAGCATTTGGTGGCTTTAGAACGATGAATAGGTGTGATGCTTCAATTTCCAGATTTTCCTGTGACTTGGATGGTAATATTTATCCGTGTTCAGCAGCAACTTGCGATTCGATCTTTGTTTTAAAAGAAAGACTAAAACAAGTTTTTAAAGAAAACCTAATAGCACAAGTAAATCGCTGCTTGGATTGTCCTTTTAAAAAGATGTGTGGTGGGGAATGTCTTATTGAAGTTGCTTATAACCATGGAATTAATCCAATTATGTGCCAATTTAAACGACATCTTATTTTATTGGCTACTTATTTGGAACTAACTTGTTGGAATAAGAATCCTGATTTATATTCAAAATTGCAAGCTTTCTCTATAGAGAAACAAAGAAGATATCAAAAGGATCCGAATCTTTACCAATTTTTGTCAAACCATCCGGAATTGAATTTTGTAGAAGGAAAGAAGCAATTTGACAATGAAGTGAAGCGTTACTAATTCTTAAGTAATATTTTTTCTTATTCCTTTTACCTCTTTAACTAGCTGAAATTTTTTAAACAATGCTTGAAACTGGATTTAAATAGAATAATTTGAAATCACAAGTATGTCCCGTTTTAAAATGATTTATACAACAAGATTACAGTATAGATTACATTTATTATCTACCGATTTTGAAAAGACCGGGTCACAAGCAAAAAGGAAAGAACAATTGAAGTTGTTAAGGTGATATTCAAAATGCCAAATTTTGTTGATGAAATAATTGCTGGAATGAAAGATAAAAATAATCAAAGGGGGGAGTATGACCAAAGTGTGTCTTTTCGCTTTTTCCGGGCAGCTTTCTCCTTCTACCGATATAGAATAGGGACGCTAACAAAGTAGGCATGGGACGCCGGGGAAAAGTCTTTGTTAGCACGGGACTTCCTTCCCGGCGTCCCATGCTTCCAAGGAGGTCTCTTCATGGGTTCCGGTCTGAAGTATCGGAAGGATGTTGGCGACGTCGAGTTCTCGGCTTGTCCCTTCTACAAATGCGAGAGAATCCGCAGGCACGGAAGAAGCGGAAGGAGGCACGAGTGCTTCCTCTGCACCGGATGCGGGAAGACCTTCTCGTCCACCTATGGGACGATCGTCTACAGGGCCATCCTGACGAAGCACCTGGCCGATTACCTGAAGCTAGAGGAACGCCGCCTCAACTAACTTGACGAGAAGCCATAAGATCGATGGCGTGCGAATCTCCGAAGGTATCTCTGCAAGTCAAGTTATTCAAACAGAAAGGCCATTTTCAAGAACTGAGACACACTTTGGTCATACTTGCCCTAACCTTATAAGAAATTTGCCTTGCCTAGATTCGATAGTTTTGTATTGTTTCAAAAGAAATTATTGGAAGATTAAATCTAGTCGATTAGAAAGGCCATATACAATGGAATTGTATATATTCCATTGCTATATCCGATATTGCCATCAATCAATTTCAATGCTGAATCCACTCCGTATTTGTTCTTATTATTAATTACTTCTTTCAATGATTTTGCGTTTCCATTAGTAGCCTTTACTTCGACGGGTGTTAATTTACCATCGAACTTCGTAATAAAATCAATCTCAAGACCTGAATTCTTACTGAAATAATACAAGTTATTTCCATTCTTTATAAAAGCATCTGCAACTATATTTTCAAAAATTGCTCCTTTAAAAATTTTTAGATTTCCATTAATAATATCATTTGTGGTTCCTTCATCTAGCATCGCAACAAATAATCCTGTGTCCGATAAAAACAATTTAAATTCATCCGGATTTTTGTTTCCTTCCAATGGCAATTCAAGATTATTTAAATTATAACTTCTCTTAACTAAGCCGAATTCCTCCAACCATGTTATTGCATTCTTATATTCTCTTCCTTTAGCACCTTTTCTAATATCACTAAATTGAAATTTGTTATTCTCTTTAGCCAATTGATAAGGAATAGAATTATAAACATCGATAATCCTAGTCAACTCCAGTTTATCAATCCTTTCATTTTCATATTTATCTAGATGCTTTCCAAAATCATCTTTATATTCTTCCAATATGTTTCTTTGAACATCTCTTACTTGATTCATATCTCTAGTTTTTAAAAAAGTATCTACTGCATCTGGCATACCACCAACACACAAATACTCTTTAAAATAGTTCAAGAAACTATCATTAACTACATCACTTACTATTTCTTTTTTAACAAAACAGTTATTTATGTATTCAATAAGACTATCATCAATTCCTCTAGCCCATAGATATTCTTCAAAATCCATAGGAAACATAGAAACTACATATTCAAAGCCAGTAGGAATTGATTTTTGCTCTTTTTGATTATAACCTCTTAACCCTAATAAAGATCCTGTGGCAATAATGTCAAATCTCCCATCAATCATAAAAGATTTGATAGATGTTCTTGCACTTGCACATTCTTGAATCTCATCAAAAAAGATAACTGTTTTTTGAGGAATGAATCTTGCAGTTGGAATCGCTGCTGATATATCACGAATCAAATCATCCACTACTAAATCATTATCAAATATTTTTTTGATCGACTTATTCTCCATAAAATTTATATAAACAAGGTTTTCATAATTCTTTTTACAATAATTAAGAACAACTGTAGTCTTTCCTATTTGCCTTAAACCTTTAATCACGAGAGCTCTTTTCTTTATACTAAGTGAATTCTTCCACTTATTTATTTCATCTAAAATTTTTCTTTTAAACATTTTAATATTCCTCAAAATAAAGACCTGCACCTTTTTATAGCGAGTTTCAAGTATATTCTGCACCTTTTTATAGCGAGTTTCAAGTATAACTTGCACCTTTTTATAGCGAGTTTGGTTTTCAAGCTCTTTTTCAAGCAAATTCTATGCACCTAAAATAATAATTTTTAAATTTTTTTCTTCATTTTGAATTATATTATCAATAGGAGGTAATAATATGTGTACAGCAGCAACATTAAAGACTAAAGACTTCTATTTCGGTAGAAATCTAGATTATGATTTTTCCTATGGTGAACAAGTAGTTATTCTCCCTCGTAACTATCCTCTTTCTTTTAGACATGAAGGAAATGCAAAAAATAACTATGCAATTATAGGAATGGCATGTGTTATAGAAGATTATCCTTTATTCTATGATGGAATGAATGAAAAAGGTTTAGCTATAGCTGGACTAAACTTTGTCGGAAACGCTGTTTATAACAAAGTAACTAGTGGTAAAACAAATATAGCTCAGTTTGAATTCATTCCATACATTTTAAGAAATTATTCGTCAGTTAAAGAAGTGAGAGAAGCTTTAAAGAATTTGGTCATAACAAACACTCCATTTAATGAACAATTTCCACCATCCCAACTACATTATATTATTGGAGATAAAGATGAAACTATAGTAGTCGAAGCTATGAAGGATGGAATTAAAGTCTATAACAATCCTGTTGGAGTTTTAACAAATAATCCACCCTTTGATAAGCAATTATTCAATTTAAACAACTACATGTCTCTATCTGAGAAAGATCCGAAAAACACTGCTTTCTCCAATATAAATCTTGGAACTTATAGTAGAGGAATGGGAGCTATAGGTCTTCCTGGAGACTTATCATCTATGTCTAGATTTGTTAAAGTTGCTTTTACAAGAAACCACTCTATTTGCAAGGAAGATGAGGAATCATCAGTAACTCAATTCTTCCATATTTTACATAGTGTAGAGCAACAAAAAGGGTGTTGCGAAGTTAAACCAAATGAATACGAGATAACTATATATTCTTCTTGTATGAATACTCAAAAAGGAATTTACTACTACACTACATATGATAATAATCAAATAAACTCAATAAATATGAATAAAGTGGATCTTAATAGCTCATCGCTTTATAAATATCCATTAGCTAGCAAACAAAATATAAATGAGCAGAACTAATGTTGCTAGAATGGGAAATAATTGACACATTATTATTTCTTTGATATGCTAACATTAGGAGGATGGGGATATTAATATGGCTAACAAAAGAAAAGATGAAAATGCCGATGAGGGAGAGATTAAAGCCAAAAAGAAAGCTTCGCTTTTATTGATACTAAAAATTCTAGACAAGTACTCTAACGAGCCTAGCGAGGATGATAAAAATAGCGATTGCTATTTAACACAAGCACAAATAATAGATATTCTTGAAAATGAATACGGAGTAAAACTAGATAGAAAGAGTGTTTCTAATTCTATACTCTTATTACAAAGATTATCAAACAAATATCCTGAAGATTTTAATTATGAGATCAGCCAACCCGACAATAGAATAGGATACGCTATAACTAAAAGAACTTTTGAATTAGAAGAAGCACGTCTTTTAGATGATTCTATTTATTCATCTAAACTCATCAACAGACATGAAGCTTCTGAATTGATTAAAAAAATCAATAGTACTTTTAGTGTTAACCAACAGAAATCATTACCATCATTATCTATCCACCACGAAGAAAAAGGAAACAGCGATAAAAATCAATTCTTAAAAGAAACTCTCTTAAATGTTCAAATCATTACAGAAGCTATCAATCAAAAGAAAAGAATAATATTTAACTATATAGGATTCGATAACAAAGGTAAAAAGGTGCTGAGAAGAGCTACCAAAGATCCAAGCAAATTTAGAAAATATGCTGTATCTCCTTATTATTTGGTAAATAATAATGGTAGATACTACCTTCTTTGCAATTATAAAAAATTCAAAACAGCTGATGAAAGCAAATATGTCAGTGCCTTTAGAATCGACTATATGGAACATGTCTTAATTCTAGAAAATGATGAGAATGGAAGATATAGAACAATTGATGAAGTCAATGCAATTAAAGATGAAAACGATGTTAAATTCGATATTAATAACTATTTAGCTACTCATATGTACATATTTGGAGACGATACTGAATTAATTAATGCCAAATTCAAATCAACCGATCCAAAAAGATCCAAAGTCGATGTAGTGAAAGATTGGTTCGGCGATAAGGCTAAGATTTATGAAATGGATGGGAATTGTTACTTTGATGTAACTATAGATAAAAATTCTTTAATATACTGGTCTATGCAATATGGAGAAGATTTCATACCAGTTGCACCATCTTATTTTGTAGAAGAAGTAAAGGAAGCATTGCAAAAAAGAATGGATTTGCTAAACAAACCCAGTAGCAATTCATAAATGAGTAAAAATGTGTACTTACTCACATATAGGCATTGAGTAAAATAAAGTACGGATAGGGTTAAGCCATGCCTAGCGAGCCTTATCCTTTTTCATATATAAGAAAAACGAGGACTTGATATATGTCTAGACAAGAAACAGTTACATTGACCAACATGGTCATGATCGAAGATGAGAATGGAAAAATATTAGTAGAGGACAAAGTCGATCCACATTGGAAAGGAATTTCCTTTCCAGGTGGTCATTTGCTCCCCGATGAATCCATCGTCCATTCAGCAATCAGAGAAGTAAAAGAAGAAACAGGATTAGACATAAAAGATTTAAAGCTTGTTGGTGTAAACAACAATGTGAGTCCGAATTTCAATAGATATTTAGTTTTCTTATTTAAGACCAAGACCTTTTCTGGTGAATTGAAATCATCAGAAGAAGGAAAAGTCTTTTGGGTTGAAAAGAAAAATCTAAAAAATTATAAACTGACTCCTGAATTCAGTGATTTGATAGAAATATTCTACAATGATTCTATAAATGAGAATTATGCTGTATGGGATGACAAAGGTAAAGTCAAAGATCATCTCTTATAAATAATTGGTTTAATACAAAGTAATACTACATTTTTAGTAAATATAGATTTATAATCTCATTTTGTAGTGGAGGTTATCTATATGTCAGCTGCAGAAATTGTCTTATTCATCGTTTCAATATTCCTTATCATCATTTGCTTAATGCAATCAGGAAAATCCGAAGGTGCCTCCTCAGCTATTACCGGTGGTAACACCATGAACATCTTTTCTAGAACTAAGGAAAGAGGTGTTGATAAAATATTGTCTATTATCACTTTTGCTACCGGAATCGTCTTCTTCTTTGTCACATTGTTGACAATGCTCGGATACTAATCATTTGCTAGTACTAAAACAACCAGCCCATCGGCTGGTTTTTTTGATTTATTTTCCTTTGTTCCTAGACAACTCTAATAAATTATTCCTAATTTTTTATGATTAAAGTTTATCCTTTCTATTAACATCATCATTTTTAGACCATGTTTCACCGTGATAACGGGCATGTAGTTTATCCAAATTAAATTGAGCAACTTCCTCTAAAGTAATGCCTAAAGCAGATGCAGTTTCTGCTAAGTACCAAAGCACATCACCTAATTCATCTTTTAGATGCTCTTTATCGAGATCATGTTTTTGATATTTATACTTCTTAACTATATCGCAGCATTCACCACATTCACCAGCCAATCCCAAAACACCATTAGTAAGCATATCCTTCTTACCATCTTCAGATATTAAGTTATATGCATGTTTTTGATATTCATTAAACGACAACTTTTCCTTCTTTTCTTCACTCATAATATAATGCTCCTCAATGCTATTTATTTTATCTTATATAAATAGTAAGAAATAAGGTTATTGATTGAATTTAATAATATCTATAGGTCTTTTCTTAGTTAAAAGAATAATAGGAATCAATGTAAACATAAAAGAAAACAATAATCCCAGCAAAATAGGAACGATAAATTCCAAAGCACCAAGTGTAATTATGACCAATGCCAAATGACAATAATTCGATACAATTCAAAAACATTTCTATGCTTTAAATTTACATTAGTTATCTAATTTGTTTGGTAGTCAATATTAAAGCTATTGTTTACTATTTATACTTTTTTTCGTTCAATGATCGTGTTTTATAACTTTTAAGTCTTCCTTATTCTTAGCTGAATTTTGAAAAATATATGTCAATTTTAAGATTTTATTTGATTGTATGTGCTTACTTGGTGTATCATAAAGCTTAGCTTGAAAGGAATAGTATCTATGAAAAATTCTAAAAAAGTTTCAATCTTATCGCTGTTAGTCGTTCTAAGTTCTTTAGCTTCATGCAATGGTAATTTGCCTGGCAGTAGTGCATCTCCAGCAACACCAAATTCAACCATCTCTCCAACAACACCAAAACCCACACCCAGTTCTACTGTAACAAAAGAAGAATTCAACATCACGACTGATGTTGATGATGGAGCCACAATCTCCGGTCTTCCAGAAAAAGCAAGTGAAGGCGATGAAGTCGAATTCCAAGTCGAATTGAAAGAAGAAAAAGAGATTTCTTATGTCACTATAGATGGAGAAAATATAATAACACCAGAGAATGGTGTCTATAAATTCGTAATGCCAGCTCACGCTGTAACCGTAAAAGCTGTAACTCAAGATATGAGATATGCAGTAAATGTGGAACAAATTGCTGGAGCTACAATTGCAGTATCTTCCACCTTAGCAAAGAAAGGTGAGACTATAAAAGTTAGAATAGCAATCACCGATTCAACCAAAGAATCACCCATGGTAAAAGCTGGAGATATCGATGTCCCAATGGCTTTAGTAGAAAAGAAACTAAAACATTTGAAGGATCATTCGTTGAACCCGGAAGTGATGTATCTTTATTAGTGACACTATCGGATGCACCTGCAGAATATACAATTCTTGATAAAGCTGGTGATGGTGCAGTTGTAGTAAATGCACCTAAAACAGCTAAAGCTGGAGATAAAGTTACTTTTTCAATGGCTTTAGACTCTGGATTTGAATTTGCTGGTGAAGTTAAAGTTACCGCCGGTGATACTGAAGTTGAAGTCATGACAAATGATGATGGAACTTACTCATTTGTAATGCCTGCTTCAAGCGTAACCATCAGCCAAGAAACAGCAGCATCAATATATAAGATCAATGCTACTATCGGTGAGCATTTGGAAGTCGATGTTCCTGATTATGCAGCATATAATTCTAAAGTGGAATTTGTTGTTCCTTCCACCAATGAATATGAAGTTGATAAAGTAACACTAGATGATGTTGAATTGGTTGCAAATGAAGAAGGAAAGTATTCATTCACCATGAAAGATAGAGCTGTAAGTCTAGTCGTAACTGAAAAAGAGAGATTTGCTCCTGTCATATTGAACAACTCTAAACATTTGATGATGACTGCCTATACACACGATGAAGAAACTAACACATATACTCCTGTGACCCAGGTTAGATGGGGTGAAAAGTTATATATCAAAGTCACACCCAAGGCTGGAGTAAATGAAGGAGATTACGGCATCGACAAGGTAGAAGTAAAACTTAGTGAGAATGACACCCGTGCTTTATACACCAATTCAGATGGATATTACTACAATCCTTCCGCAGTAGTAAGCGATATGACATATGGATTACAATTCACCTTAACTGAAGTCGAACCTATATTTGATGCGAACCATGTAATAGTTGGATCACATGCAGGTGCTTATATCAACTATACATATTCATCAGGAGTTTCATTAGCTAAGACAAAATCTAATTTAGTTGCTGATAGATTTGGAAATATTTCTTTCCCATCATCTTATTCTACAACTACCACTAAGATTACCTCAGTAGATGACACTACAAAAACATTTAAGATGGAAAGTACAGATTATGAAGGTGGATGGACTGACAATGGACTTATATATATCTTATCCACTTCAACATATAGCAATCTCACATATGATCTTGTATTCTTGCAAGGCTCTACCTCAAGCAATCTTGAAACTGAGTATTTAGCAGATTCAAAAGATAGCACACCTACAAAATATATAGCCAGACTTAAAAATGATACTAAAGACATTTATGTATATGCTGAAAAAGCGACTATATCTGAGATTACTTCTATCCAAGTTGCAAATGGATTGACCAGCTTTACTGATGAAGGTGCAATCTTTAAAGCTACAATAAATGGTGAAGATAAATACTTTATTAATAGAAATGGTCTATTAACGGATTATTCAACAACAAATCCTTTGACCCTAACTGGATCTTTAGGAACAATTACTACCGATGGCATTTGCAATGCAACCGTGACAAAAGACGACAATACTATAGATACAACTTATTCAATGGATGGAGAATCTTTAACAATAATTATTGACGGAAAGAAGCATACTTTGAAAGTCGATACAGCCACTAACACATATCAAGAATTAAAATTCTCTGCTGGTTTATATATCGGTGGAAAAGTTTCTTCCTCGCATTCTTACTATAAGATGGAATTAACTACTGATTTTACAGGAAAATGGGAATCTGGAAATTACTCAGCAATTACATTCAACGATGATCAAACATTTACTTTTAATTCATATAAAGTTTTGCTATCAGATAATAAGGACTTAGCATTGGTAAGAAATAGTAGTAACACATACTTATTATCAAAGGATATAACAACATATAGTTCCGACAGCGTAGGTATGGAAATAGTCGGTCTAACTAACGGAGCTCTAAAGACAGGTGAAAAGTTTGTTGCTGATATATACGATGCTAATACTAGCTCAAGTTCTCTTGTTAAAAAAGCTGTATACTTCGATGGAAGCAATTATGTATTTGGAAGTATCAAGAACAACACAACCATCGATACTAAGGGAACATCGTTTATATTTGTCACTGAAGACAACCATGAAATCAGTATGAAAAATAACAATGGTGCATTAGAAATAACTATAGATGTATCTGGGACTTATACTGATACAGACACTGAAAATAATCATGGCGAACTAATTTTATCAAACGATGGTACTGGAACTTTAAACAATGTAGCTATAACTTATGAAGTGACTTCCAAAGATGTAATCACCGTCAAAGAAGGCAATACGACATACACAATTTCGTTAGCAAATAGCACATACACAATTACAAACACTGAAGTATTAGCCCTTCCAGCTTTTGCAGGTCAAACATTCCAAGGCAAAATTGACTATGTCGATGAATACGACGAGGAATATGGTTCAGAGACTTATGAAGCTTATATAAAGTTCTCTTCTTCAGAAAAAACTTTATCATTCTCAGCCGGTGATGGAGCTTCAGCTTCAAATGTTGAAGGTGGTGAATATTTAAATAACAAAAATGTGGAATATGCTTATGATGAAACCTCCAAGGAAATCACCGTAGCTTTAAATGGTCACGCTGTGGTCTTTGTTTATGATTCAACCAAGAATACTTTAACTCCAAAATCACAAGTAGCATTTGAATCCTTCTTCATTAGAACATACTCTGATTATGCTTTTATTAAAGTAGCTTAATCCGATATCAAAAATAAAAAGGCTTGGATTTTATAATTTCCAAGTCTTTTTATTTTCTGTATTTACTAAATCTTAATTAAACAGTTTCTACAGGCTTATTTATAGTTGTAGAGAAAGCCTCTACTTGACCGAACATGAAGAAAACAACTTTAAGATAGCCCCTAGGAATGTAGATTGAAAATTAATACCTAAAAACCAGACAAGATAAATCATAGCTATGGCCTTAAATCCATAAATATGATTGCCAGCAAATATAATGGTTCCGTATCTATACATCGAAGACAACTTTTTTATTTTAAATGTGACTTTGAAAGAAAAATCTAGTGAATAAAGCTAGCAAATCCAATAATTTAACTTTTTATATTGTATGTTAAATGAATATATATATATATATATATGTTCTAGATCAATTTAATAAGAGACATGAATTAAAAAGAAACAAAAAAACTAATCAAATCGAAACTAATTTTTATGATGAAACTGATGAGCCACTGGCTGTCTCAATAAAAGGGTATGAAAGAATTTTACCTATTGATAAATTTTTTAATAATGACTCAATTTTCTTTTGGTGGGACACAAATAAAGGCAACGATTCATTCCTAAACACTGTCGTGACAGATATTTGGAAAAACAATCGTTTAAATAATATGACTACTAATAAAATTGAAAAAGTTTCCGGAAAGATGATGCAAGAAGATTTCCCTAACACTGCTTCAAACTACAAAATATTCAAAGACTCTAATGGAAAAGAGTATTACAGCTGCATAGATCATAGAAATAAATCAAATGGGATGATAGTAGATTCTAATTTCAACTTTGTCGAATATGATTCAGCAAAATCATATGATTGCTATGTTGTTAAAGACTATAGTTTAGCTTTATTCTTGATGGAGAAATAATTGATTAGAACTTTCCCAGCCTGATAGACTATAGAAGCTATGGCGGCATCATTGTGTTTTTGGGGAATCGGGCCTTCCGATTCCCTTTTTGGTGTCCGAAAAAGAACGGAATACGGCAGAAAAGCTGCTTTTTTGTCAGGTTCCGCCTCCGAAAACGCACTGAATTTTCTTGATATATAGGCTATATAAAAGGAAGAACCGAACATGCCCGTTCCGAAGGAGATTCTGGCCGTAGAAAGGCCTACGAAGACTGTGGTCTATGTCACATCCGCAGGAAACTACGGAGTCAAGAAGAGGGTCGGATGCCGTTACGTTAACGGCAGGAACGTGCTCGTAAACGGTCCTACCGTCGACCACATCATCGGCGGAAAGTATGTTTCCATCGCAAAGAAGGACGCCTCTTCGTTGGCGCCCACGCTCCTTGACTGGGCGGATGCACAACTATGCGAGGAACTCTCGCCGAGATCGAGGAGGTGTATTCCCACGACGATGCCATGAAGCTCTATGCGATGGCGGTGCTCAAGGTATGCAACCCCGACGTGAAGGACTGCGAGCTGCAGGAGAAATATCAGGATTCCTTCCTCTCCGAATTCCATCCCGGCATACCGCTGTCCAGGAACACCGCTTCCAAGTTCCTTTCCGACATTGGAAAGCAGCTTTCCATGATCTATGCGTTCATGAGGAAGCGCGCGGAGAAAGTGGGAATAGACCACCATCTTCTGATCGACGGGACGCTGAAGAGCAACGACTCCACAATCAACACCCTTTCGGACTACTCATACAAGTCCAGGCTGAGGAACAGGAACGACATCTCCGTACTCTATGCCTTCGACCTGGAGAAGGGCGAGCTGGTCTGCTCGCTCTGCTATCCCGGCGACATGCTGGATGCCACGGCATACTCCGATTTCATCAACAGATGCGGGATTTCCGGCGGAATCATCGTGGCGGACAAGGGCTTCCCGGTATCCGCCATCGAGGACCGACTGAAGAAAAACGGCAACCTCCACTACCTTTCCCCGCTGAAGAGAAGCTCCCTCATGATCAGAGACCATGCCATGCTTTCTTTCGAAGGCGTTCTCGCGGACGGAAGGAGGAACATCCAGTATAAGAAGCATCCACTTTCCGACGGCAGGTTCCTCTATTCCTTCCGCGATTCCGTCAGAGCCATGAAGGAGGAGAGCGACTATCTTAGGAACAGGAGAAAGAACAGAGACTACGATTCCGGGAACTACGAAAAGAAAATCAGGAGCTTCGGGACGATCGTCTTCGTCAGCGACACGGACCTGACTCCATCCCAGGCGTGGCAGTGCTATTCCTCTGGATGGGAGATTGGGCTCGTCATGAGGTTCTACAAGCATGCTCTGGAGTTCGACGACACAAGGAAACATTCCGACTACTCCGTCTACGGAAGCGAGTTCGTCGACTTCATCAGCGAGACGCTTACCTACCGGCTGCTGAACAGGTTCAAAGAAAAAGGCCTGCTGGAGACGCAAACCTATTCGAAGGTGATGAAGACGCTCAAGAGAGCGAAGAAGGTTAAGATGGGCGACGAATGGAAGCTGGTCAGAATCAACCCCACCGAAGAGGAAAGGCTGAGGAAGCTCGGGCTTCTTCAGGGTGAGGAGCCTCAGTCCAAGAGAAAGCGCGGAAGACCGAGAAAACAGGCTCTATAGTCTATTGCATTTGGAAAGTTCTAATTAATCCAAATTCATTCGTCTATAAATAACATGCCACTAAGCTATGTAAGCTATTTCATAAAAACTAATAATTTGTTATTATATCCGAGGATAAATTTGGAGATATCTATGCTAAACATTGCTATTGTTGAAGATGAAGAAGAAGAGAAAAACAAGCTTTTATCTTTCATTAAGAAATATCAAGAAGAAAAGAAAATAACTATAAATTGTGATTACTTTGAAAATGCTAATAAATTCATATATCCATACAAGGGGGGCTATGATGTAGTTCTTATGGATATAGAAATGCCTGGAATAAATGGATTAGATGCATCTATAGAATTAAGGAAAAGAGACAATAATATTTTTATAGTATTTGTTACCAATATGAGACAATTTGCAAGTCAAGGCTATCAAGTCGATGCAGTGGACTTTATTATCAAACCTATTACTTATTATGGCTTATCATCAACAATAGATAAAATATTAAGAATTAAATCCAAAAGAATAGATAAGAAAATAACATTAAAAAACAACGATGGACTAAGGATTATAAACATATCAGATATAGTTTATATAGAAGTGAAGCATCATAAATTATTCATTCACACTCAAAATGAAATAATAGAGACTTGGAACAGTCTAAATAAAATAGAAGAGGAGATACCATCTTCTTTATTTGCTAGATGTAACATAGCATATCTAGTGAATCTAAACTATGTTAAAGGGATTCAAGGAGATGATGTCTTGCTTCCCAATGAGTCTCTAAAAATATCAAGAAACAAAAAGAAAGAATTTATCGAAAATTTAACTAAATTCATCGGAGCCTTAAGCTGATGTTCTTCAATTTCTCTTCAAATATCTTTTATTATCGATTCTTATTCATGTTAGAGTTACTATCATCTGAATTTTTAGCTACATATACTTTAAAGAAAAGGAATCATTATGTCATTAAATTAATATCAGGAGTCGTCTTGTCTTTCTTAATCGTATTTGTAAGTCCCATCATAGATGATCCTACAATTTCATCATTAATTTTCTTAGTGTATTTCTTATACACTATATTCTTCTTATGGTTCATTTACGACGAAAGCTTGATATCTATTATATTTTGTTGCTTGTTTGCCTATGCAACTCAGCATGTTTGCTATGAAATATACATGTTCATAGTTAGAATGGCTCATATTGGATCTGTTAGTCCATATTTAGGCGATATTAAATTCAATGATTTATCGTTTTTGACTGTGTTTGTATATTTATGTGTTTATTCACTTTTTTATTGGTTTGTCTGGGCTATTATCTATTATCAAATAAGAATAAGAGAAAAATTAGTTTTAAGAAACAAATCTTTATTAGCTCTAGGAGCTATATTGATCATAGTCGATATTTTCTTAAATTCATATGTCGTCTATTCTGATACGGAAGTAAGCGAAGTTATTCAAAATATATTATTCGTGTATAGTCTAACTAGTTATGTACTAATAGTATTCTTCCAATTGTTCATTTTAAGAAATAAAACCCTAGAAGATGACTTGGATAAAGTAAGTGAATTATGGAGACAAGACCAAGCTAGATTTGAAACAAACAAGAAAAATTTTGATTTGATAAATATAAAATGTCATGACTTAAAACATCAAATAAATAATATAAAAGAATCAGGCTTATCTGATACAAAAGCATTGAACGAATTAGAAAAGGCAGTAGATTTCTATGATTCCAGTATAAAGACTGGAATAGAAGCACTGGATATTCTTCTATTTCAAAAATCAACTGAATTTCAAAGCAATCAAATAGAATTGATTCCTCTTATAGATGGTAAATGCTTATCGTTTATAAAAGAAACGGATTTATATTCCATATTCGACAATGCTCTATCAAACGCTATCCAGTCTTTAAAAGAAGAAGATATAGATAAACGCCTCATCAAAATAAAGACATCAAAAAAGATAACATCGTCTCAATTCATTTCGAAAACTACTGCAGCCATCAAATAGAAATAAATAAAGATGATGGTCTTTTATTGACCACATCTAAAGAAGATAAACCTGACCATGGATATGGTATGAAATCAATGAAATACTTAGCAATAAAATACAATGGACAAATGGCTTTTTCTTTGGAAAATAACATTTTCTCATTGGATTTTGTCTTTTTCAAAAATAACCAACAAGGCGAATAAAACTACCAAGAAGGCAATAATTACTGCTGAAAGCGCATACATAAGTTATCTTTAAGCTAATCTTTTCAAAGGAGGAAATCATGAAAAAGAAAGAAAAGCTAAAGATGAGCAATCGAAGATTTAGAGGAATCTTGATTCCTGTTATGTCGATTGTAGGTGTATTAGCTGTTGTTGCTACTGTAGCAGCAAATATGATGTCTTCTACTCTAGACACATATTTAGGAAAAGGACAAGGTCACGTCATTCAAAAAGAAGGCGTCGAAGACTGGGATACTGAGTACTACAAAGAGGATTCTAAAAACAACGAAGAAAGTAAGACTAAAGCTTATGAAGTAAGTAAGAAAGTTTCTAACGAAGGATCTATCCTTTTAAAGAATAATGGTGTTTTACCATTAGCTAAAGGAAGCACTGTCACTCCATTCGGAAGAGCTTATCTATCTCCTATTTATGGTCAGCTTTCGAGTGGTGGATCTGCAAAATGGGTCGTAGATCCTGTCACGCCAGAGCAAGGATTATCCGCGTTCAAAATCAACAATACTGCTGTCGATGTCATGAAAGCCAATGACTATGAAACAATCATAGAAGCTCCTGGAACTAAAGAAGCAGGAAAAGCTGATACCGTCTTAGGTGGTGATTGTAAGATGTATGAATACAATCCTAATATTTACTCTTCAATTTCAGGTGTAGGAAATACAACTGGAATGGTCTTCATCACTAGAAGTGGTCAAGAAGGTCAGGAGCAAAAATATGATGGATACGCCGATGGTACACCTCACTATTTAGCTTTGAACTCATATGAGAAAGAAGCTATTAAAACAGCTAAACAAAAATGTGGAAAAGTAGTTGTTGTATTGGTTACTAGTGCAACAATGGAATTAGGACCTTTGATGAGTGGTGAATATGAAGCTGACGCCATCCTTTATATCGGTCACCCCGGTGAAAAAGGATTCAATACTCTATCTGACTTATTAGATGGAGACGTCAACCCTAGTGGAAGAACTCCAGACACATATGTAAGAGACATGACAAAAGATCCCTCTTACTGTCAAATTGGAGTAAAAACTTATAGCAACGAGAAAGCGGCTAAACCTGGATTTGTAGGTGGAGACTTAGGTGATTCATACGACAGAATGTTCACCGAATATCAAGAAGGTGTCTACATGGGTTATCGTTACTATGAAACAGCAGCAAGTGTAGATCCTTCATTCAAATACGGAACATTAGATGATCAAGGCAAGGTGGTAGAAGAAGGCAGTGTCATATATCCTTTCGGATATGGATTATCTTACACAACATTCACTCAAAAAATAACAAGCTTCGATGTACAAGACTATGATATCAATGTATCAGTCGAGGTTAAAAACACTGGAACAAGAGCCGGAAAAGATGTAGTTGAATTGTATTATTCCGGTGAATACACCGATTTCGATAAGCAAAACAAGATAGAAAAACCGTCGACAAACTTAATTGCTTTCGACAAGACTGAAATATTAAATCCTGGCGAAACTCAAACAGTCGAATTAACATTTACCAAAGACGATATTACCAATTACTTCTATGGACATAAGAACCCTGATGGAACTAGTGGTTGCTATATCTTAGAAGGTGGAACCTATATAGTAGCATTAAAGAAAAACTCACATGAAACCATAGAAGAAAGAACATTCGATATCAAAGACACAATCTTCTATGATGGAAGTGACGACAATCACATTCGTAGAACAGATAGAGAAGCTCAATCAGCTTTGAAAGATGATGGAACACCTGAGAACTTCCCTGCTGAAGCAGAAAAAGATACTTCTGCTAAATATGTTGCTGCTACAAATCAATTCGAAATCAGCAGCCAATACATGAATGAGAACTCAACAATCCTCTCTCGCTCAAATTGGTCACAAACTCAACCCTCTATGCCTGCTTCAGGTCAAAAGACGTTGAATGATAACTTCAAGCAATACTTGAACTATGAAATTAACTTTGATGTTGAAAACGATCCTAAGTTAGGTAACGCCTCCACTAGCATTTGGTATTCAGAAAAAGAGCCTACAAGTAAGCAAAACAATGGTCTCACCTTAGCAGATATGAGAGGAAAATCATACTATGATTCAAACTGGGACTTGCTACTAGATCAAATCGATTGGGACAAAGACAAAGAAGGAATTCTCTTATCATTCTCAGGTGCTGCTTATACACTAGGTCAAATCACTTCTATCGGATTACCTAAGACTGTACAAGAAGATGGCGCCAATGGATTAAAGGTTCAAGGCGCAGATAATGGGTACGATATGTCCAAGTCTTCTTCTTTCGGATTTGCGCCTTTAATGGCAGCTACTTGGAATAAGAAACTATTACACGAGATTGGAAATGCATTTGGTCAAGAGTCAATTCAAAACGGAATCAACGGATGGTACTGTCCTGCAATCAACTTACATCGTTCTCAATTCAATGGACGTGTATTCGAATACTATTCGGAAGATCCTGTGTTGAGCGGAAAACTAGCAAGTGAAGTCATCTCCGGTGCTGGTGATTCTGGTATGACTTGTTATGTAAAGCACTTTGCTTTGAATGATACAGATACAGGTAGAGACCAATTAAGTAATTTCTGGGCTGATGAGCAAACGATGAGAGAAATCTATATGAAGCCATTCGAAATTGCTATCAAAGAAGCTAAGACAACCATCAAATATACAGCAGATAACAATGGAAACACTAAAACAAAAGTCATCCGCGCCACTACTGGTGTAATGCCTGCTCAAAACTGTATTGGAACAACCATGGGTCATGTCAACTACAATCTTTTAACAAATGTTTTGAGAAAAGAATGGGGATTCCAAGGAATGGTCATCTCAGACTACTGGGTATGGGGTAAGAATAACATTCGTGACTTAGCTATAAGAAGCGGATGCGATGCTTATTTGTGTATGAATGTTCCAAGCTTATGGACTCTTGAAGATTACACTTCTCCAAGCTCAAGAAATGCTATGAGAAACGCTATTCATAATATCGGATACACTGTAGCAAACTCCAATGCTATGCAAAAGGTTGCTCCCGGTTCATTCTTTAGCTATGACATGTCTCCTTGGGAATCTTGGTTAATTATTGCTGATGTTCTTATCATAGTATTAGAAATCGGTGGTATTGTTTGGATTGTTCTTCGATCAAAAAAAGCAAAGAAACATCCTGAACTATATAAGAATTCAAAAATAGTCTGATCACTTTGTGAAACTATAAAACAGGCATCGATGATGCCTGTTTTTTATTATAGATTGTAAAAATCAGTCAGTAAATTATGTTAATTAGACCTAATAAACCACCACTAATTATTGATAATTTGATATAAATTCTTCGATCAAAAAACTATCCCGATAGTTTTTATAGATTTAATTATTCAAATTATTCAATGACATATATGTCGTATGAAGAATTGTTGATAACTTCAGGCACACTACCAGGATAATTAAATTTTATATTCTTAAAAATTTCTTTGCCGACAGGAACTAAAATTTTACTATCACCAACTTTGCCTTTACCCATAGGTTTCCCTCCTTTCCTTTATAAATTTATAAATTACTGCTAACCTTTATCACGACATCAAACGTAAAATCTTGACCCAAGATATCAGAAAGGATATCTTCTACTATCTTGTAATCAATTCTAATCTTTGCTTCTTCCCTCGGCCCTAGTGTACAAATTATCGAGCTCTTATCTTTCAAAAAGCTTTCTAATATTCTCTTAATTACTTCTTTACCTTCTTTATAGGCGGAGACTTCTACTTAAGATGAAGAAGCTGAATTTTCATCAGATTTAATAGAGATTGTGTACCAAGAAGATATGTTAAGTTCAAAAGAAATGACAATTCCTTGAGAAATTGACATACCAGTAGATACTTGTCCTAAATCCTTTGATGAAGTAGAAATGTTTTTGCTGTCTCTTATAACAATCAATTGTGAATCGATGAGATTTTCTTTAGAGACATTCAGACTTAAAACCATAAACACTGGAGCTGATACAAGAACACCAACTGCACAAATAGAAACTAAAGGAAGAAAAACAGCTTTATTTCGAGCTCATACTTCCCTCTTATAACCCTTCATTGCCACATCATCTTTGGTGTTCTTACTATTCTTTGCAACAACAAAATAACCGACCAAGACCGCACACAAGGAAAAGATACAATAAAGAAACACAGTAAGTACGATTTCATTTGATGACATCTTTCTTGCGCCTCTCTTTTTTGCACTAAAAGTATGATATATCCCATACCCAAAACAATTGTAAGCTTTTAAATTACCGCTTCAACTCTAACCGCAATTATTATCTACTAGTGTTAGAGGCCATCAAAAACAGACCTATTAAAACAGTGTTACCTACTAATAAAACATTTGCTTCTAACACTTGATTCCTACAAGACATAGTTAATATTTACTAGTATCCTTTAATTAACTTTGCTAGTTTTATTTATTATTCCTAGTTTCTCATAAGAAACGTAGAGTACTTTTTTGAAATAAAAGGTAACCGAATTTCAAATGTTTTTAAGGTGAAAAAATATGGCAAATTTTTTGATAGTTTTTCAAAAAATCTATCATTTTTTACGTGCTCTTTTTTTGACTAAATTTTAGCTAGCACTCAAACAGCTAAATTGCTAATATTTTTTTAATTTTTTCCTTAAAACCAAGTTTTTTATCTCATGTAAGTGCTTCCTTGATGAATTTTTATAACAACTTTCACAACATGCTTATATAATATCGTTGTCCAAAAGGAGGACAAAAAAGAATGTCTAATTCTGTCAAAGTTGCCATTAATGGTTTCGGACGTATCGGCCGTATGGCCTTCCGTCGTGCTTATGAGGAGAACCAAGTCGAAGTAGGACCCAAGCTCGAAGTCGTTGCTATCAACGATCTCTCTGATCCTGCAAACCTTGCTTACCTTCTCAAGTATGATTCCGCTCACGGAATCTTCAACCATGAGGTTTCTTTCTACAAGGATGAGTCTCATGCTGCTGAGGGAACCCTCGGTGGACTTATCGTCGATGGAAAGAAGATCCCTGTTTATGCTATCGCTAAGTCTGGAGCACCTCTCTCCAAGAGAGTCTTCGCTAATGCTGATCAAACCAAGAACGTTTTCTTCCCCTGGAAGGAACTCGGAGTCAAGGTTGTCCTTGAGTCCACTGGATTCTACCTCAAGAAGGAACTTGCTCAAGACCACATCGATGCTGGTGCAGAATATGTAATCATGTCTGCCCCTGCCAAGGATGACACTCCTACCTTCGTTTATGGTGTCAACACCGACAAGCTCACTCCTGATATGCACGTCGTATCTGGAGCTTCTTGCACCACCAACTGTCTCTCACCTATGCTTTCCGTCATTGAAAAGAAGTGGGGAGTCAAGGCTGGATTCATGACCACCGTTCACGCTTACACCAATGACCAAACCACTTTGGACTTGATCAAGGCTAAGGACTTCCGTCGTGGCCGTGCTGCTGCTGAGAACATCGTTCCTACCTCCACCGGTGCCGCTAAGGCTGTCAAGCTTGTCATTCCTTCAATGGCTGGCCGTTTGGATGGTATCGCAATTCGTGTTCCTGTTCTCGATGGATCACTCTGTGATTTGACACTCGAGCTCAAGGAGCATGGAGCTACTGTCGAAGAAATCAACGCTCTCGAGAAGGCTGCTTCCGAGGGTGAACTCAAGGGAGTTCTCGGATACAACACTGATCCTATCGTTTCACGTGATATCCTTGGACGCACCGAGGGATCTATCTTCGATGCAACCGAGACCAAGGTCATCAAGACTGAGGATGGTGCTGAGCTCGTCAAGGTCTTTGCCTGGTATGACAACGAGTTCTCTTACACCTGCCAGTTTGTCCGTCTTGCCAAGAAGGTTGCTTCCTTCGTTGCCTAATAGCGACGCGGAGACACTTTAAAGGCTTAACGCAATAAAGCACTATCCGCTCCCAGTATGCGGATGGTGCTTTTTTCAAAAAAGGGAACCCTGTGCCCACCCTTTATCAAAGGGCACGTCCTTATAGAAAGAGGTAATTAATAATGGCCAAGAAAGATGTTAGAGACTTGGAAGTCTCTGGAAAAGTTGTCTTTGTCCGTTGTGATTTCAACGTTCCTCACAAGGGAGCTACCATCACCGACAATAATAGAATCGTCGCTGCTATTCCTACCATCGCTGAATTAGTCAACAAGGGTGCTAAGATCCTTTTGACTTCTCACCTTGGAAAGATTGATTTCAAGAAGATACCTGAAGAGATTGATGCCATGAAGAAGAAGGGTGATCTTTCAATCATCGTTCCCGAACTTAAGGCTCAACTTGAAAAGGCTGTTGGACATGAAGGTAAGGTTACTTTCTGCCCTGCTACTAGAGGAGAAGAGCTCGCCAATGCTGTCAAAGGATTGAATAATGGCGAAATCGTCCTCATGCAAAACACCCGTTATGAAAAGGGTGAGACCAAGAATGATCCTGAGCTTGCAAAAGAATGGGCTTCTTTGGCTGATGCATATGTCAACGATGCTTTCGGCTCCGACCACAGAAAGCACGTCTCCACTTATGGAGTACCTGAACTTCTCAGAAGTGAAGGAAAGCCTACTGGAGTAGGATTCTTAGTCGAGAAAGAAATCGTTTCTCTCGGACGTTGTGTAGAGTGTCCTGAAAAGGATCATCCTTATGTCGCAATCCTCGGTGGTGCTAAGGTTTCTGACAAGATTCTTGTCATCGAATCCTTGCTCAAGAAGTGTGACAAGATTTTGATTGGTGGAGCCATGGCTTACACCTTCCTCAAGGCTCTTGGACATCACATCGGAACTTCACTCGTTGAAGATGATCAACTCGATTATGCAAAGAAGATTTATGGCTCCGGAAAGATTGTTCTTCCTGTCGACAACGTAGTCGCTGCTGCATATCCTGAAGATGAATCTGCCACAGGTGAAGTCGTCAATTCCGATGAAATTCCTGAGGGAATGATGGGATTGGATATCGGTCCTAAGACTGCAGAAAATTATGCAAAAATCATTGCTTCTGCAAAGACTGTCTTCTGGAATGGACCTATGGGAGTCAGCGAAATTCCTGCATTTGCTAATGGAACCATCGCTGTCTGCAAAGCTGCCGCTGAAAACGAAGGTGCCTTCACCGTAATCGGTGGTGGTGACTCCGCAGCCGCTGCTAAGAAGCTCGGATTTGCCAGCAAGTTCAGCCATGTTTCCACCGGTGGTGGAGCTTCATTGGAGCTCATCCAAAACGATGGACACTTGCCTGGAATCGACATCATTGAAGATAAGTAATCAAGTATCTTTTCAATTGAGGTAATAATATGCCAGAGAGAAAGAAACTATTGCTCGGTAACTGGAAAATGAATCACACCATAGCCGAAGCTAAGGTTTTCTGTGATTCACTCAAAGAGACCAAGGAATTGGCAAAAGAGAAGAAAATCCTTATCGGTGTCTGCCCTTCCTACCTTTGCTTGGAAACTTTGAAAAAGAAAGCTAAGGGTATCATCGTCGGTGCTCAGGATGTCTCCGCTTTTGAGAAAGGTGCATACACTGCACAAGTCTCCATTCCTATGTTGAAGGAATTAGGAGTAACCTGGTCAATCATCGGACACTCCGAGAGACGTGAATACAATGGTGAGACAAACCAAGGCTGCAATGCCAAGATTAAGGCACTTGTAAAGAACCAAATGACTGCTGTCTACTGTGTCGGTGAGTCTTTAGAGACATATGAAGCAGGAAAGACTAAGGAATGGGTAGGAACACAAATCCGTGAAGGACTCGAAGGACTCAGCAAGGAAGACATGGATAATGTTGTCATTGCTTACGAGCCTATTTGGGCTATTGGAACCGGAAAGACTGCAACTCCCGAAATTGCTGAGAACGTCTGTGGATTCATTCGTGATGTACTCAAAGATATGTTCGGCAAGGGTGTTGCCAACAAAGTAAAGATCCTTTATGGTGGATCTGTAAAGCCTGGCAATGTCCACGAACTTATGGGACAAGCTGATATCGATGGTGCTTTGGTCGGTGGTGCTTCTTTGAAAGCTGACGACTTCAAGGCTCTTGTCGAGAATCTCTAATCTTTATAATTAGTCATTTAGCCATCCTCCTTTGAAAGGTTATCCGAATTATCGGATAGCCTTTTATTTTGTCTTATAAAATCAACTATGATCTTTCATCTAGTGTTTTTCTGTTTTTATACTTAATTTTAAGAATCCATACCTATTTTTTCTTTCTTAACATCAATACAAAATTTATATAATTACAATCGAAGAAGGAGGTTTTTGAAATGGAAACTTACGATATAAATAAGAATCGTTATGAGAACCCTGAAAAACAAGAGGAAGCGAAATCCGTAACCCTATCCTATACCAGGGTCTTCATATACTTGGCTATAGCATTAGCTATCACATTCGGAGTCAGTTATGGATGGCCATACTTAGCCATAGCAATAAGTGGTGGAAATTATGAAGTCGCTAATGTCGTCAACATTGTCGGAATTGTAGTTTCAGCAATATATATGTTGGTTGGTGGATTAATAATGTCTTTAAAGGCATTTTCAAAGAAAACCAAAGCCATGGCAGTGATGTATTACATTTATGCATTCGCTATGGGTATTCTTTGCTCCTCAATTTTCTATGTCGCTACTTATGAGACTGCTGGAGACACAAATGTTCCAATCATTGCATTAGCGTTTGGAATATCAGCTGGATTGATGTTGATGGCAGCTGGATTGTCATATTTGTTGAGAAATACTATGCATAAGATAATTCCTTTTATCTCCATATTAGCAGTTGGAATACTTATCCTAACAATCGTAAACTTGTTCGTTTGGCCTTTCAACGGAGATGCTGCCAATGTCATCTATTGGATAATAGATTATGCAATCTTCGCATTGATTTTCTTATCTATATGCATAGATATGTTCAGAATCAATGCTATGGCTAAACTCGGATGGATTGGTGATGAGACAAACTTGGCTTATTATGCAGCGTATACAATCTATATAGATTTCATCTATTTGCTTATTAAACTCATATACTACATTTCATTATCAAATTCCAAACGTCGCTAATAGAAAGAAAAAAGCCTTGGTCAATGCCAAGGCTTTTTTTATGCTCAAATATAAAGTTGTTATTGTCTTTTTTTCCTTATGATGATGTGTCTTTCTTTACCATCTCCTACGGATGGTGACTCAAGATCAGGGAATCCTAAAATAACATTGTGAACAACTCTTCTCTCATCGGCAGGCATAGGATTTAAAACTGTTGGGACACCACTTTCTTCGACATCTTGAGCTAGCTTGTTAACCAAAGCTGTTATCTTTGCGTATTTGTTTTCTTTATAATCACCACAATTTAAAAGTATTCTATACTTTCCACCAAAATGATTGAAGCAAGCAGATCTTGTCAAGTTATTCAAAGCTTTGAGTGTTTCTCCATTCTTACCTATAACTTTTGATCCCTCATCTGTTTGAATATCGATAGTGATCACACCAGAGGTCTTATCAAAATTCCTAATATATGTGGCCTTAGCACCTAAAAAAGCTAGCATCAAATCTAAATATGATGTCGCATAACTAAATACAGTGAAGTTATTAAATATTCCTATAATGTATTTACTCGAGAACAAATCTTTTTTGTGGCTGATAATATTAGCTTTAGTCTTTAATACAGTCACTGGTATTCCTAAATCTTTAGAAGCATTATTCAATGCTTCCATAATAGTTTTACCTTCGTATGTCTTCATAACTACCTCCTGTCTTTCTCAAAATGAAAAACTCCTAAGGTCTGGATTCATTTAAAACTTAAGGAACAATTCCTTTTTCTAACCGATTAATTCTACCATATACGTATAAAATTAAATAGGGTATCAATCAATTTATTAGTTTTTATGGAATTCTTCACTCTTCTTGCTTCTTCCCATCAGCCTCTTAATAACCTCTTCTACCGGCTCGTTATCAAAGATGATTGAGTTAATAGCTTTTACGATAGGCATGTCTATTTTATATTTGTCAGCCATCTCTAATATATTTGGAAGAGTATATAATCCTTCTACTGTATGAGCTGTAGTTTTATCACCATTGAAATTATATCCAAAAGAGTAATTTCTACTGGTAGGAGAAGTACATGTCAAAATCAAATCTCCTATTCCACTCAGTCCTAATAAAGTAGTTTCTTTCCCACCTCTATTCAATACTATGTTGCCTAATTCGTGTAAAGATCTAGTCAAATAAGATGCTTTAGTGTTGTATCCAACTTTCTTTCCATCCAAGAATCCAGACCCTATGGCATAGACATTCTTCAATGCTCCGCAAAGCTCAACACCGACAACATCATCAGAAGTATAGACCCTAAAGAAATCTGATGAAAAATCGTTTTGTAACTCTTTACTCAAATCACTGTTTTCACTAGCTATTACAACGCAAGTCGTTTTCTTTTGAATTACTTCACTTGCAAAAGAAGGCCCGCTCAACACAGACAACTTTAGTGAAGAAATATAAGGTTTTAATCTTTCAGAAAGTATTTCTCCATTATCTAATCCCTTTGCAGTTAAAACAACATTCTTATCATGAATTTTATCTTTTATCGATTCGACTAATCCAACAGTCACTTTGACTGGAACAGACAAAACCAAAGTATCAGAATTAGATAAAGCTTCATCAATAGAAGAAGTCATCTTAATAGAAGATGGGAAGACAAAAGAATCAAAATACTTGCTTGTATGTTCTCTATTAAATAGATCGACTTGCTTTTCATCTCTAGCCCATACTTTTACAGGAACATTATTGTTATTTAAGACAAAAGCTAAGGCTAAGCCCCAACTACCACCACCTAATATTGAAATCATTTATCTTCTCCTTTTCTTTATTCTAATATTAAAAATTAATATTAGTTATGGTTTGTTCAAATAAAAGAGGTCTTTACTAATGTGATATTTACTACAAAATTCCACTAATTTTAATTTCTTGTATAATAGCAACTCAGATTTAAAAACCAGCCAATTTGGCTGGTTGTTTAATTAGCGGGAGTTTCTAATTGATTGGTGGTGTTTAGATCTACGCATAGCAGCTAAGCTATTATCTGTTCCACCTTTTCCAAATCTCTTATGTCTATCACGTGAAGCAATAGCTTCGGTTATAAAGACCTGGAAGATTGAAATGATAGCACCGAAGAACCAATACATGGACATGCCAGCAGGTAATGTTATACCCATGATTACCATGAATATCATCATGATAATGGTCATCCATTTGCTCATCTTATTGGGATCCATAGACATATCGCTGTTAGGATTCTTCACAGCTTTCTTAGTGTTGAAGAACCTATTGGTCTTCCACTTATTGAACCACTGTGCTGTAGTCATAGAGAAGAACTGACTCAAGAACATCAATACTAACATGATTCCTGCCAATACTCTAGTTCCCATAGCTAATGAAGTACCGGTTGAATTCATAATTACATCAGACATCTTAGCAGTCAATTCAACACCGAAGAAGTTACCACTACTCAAAGCAGCTGATCCTTCCAAAGCAGCCCAAACACAAATGAACAACGGGAATTGAATGATCAATTGAACGATTTGCAACCAAGGTTTGACATGATGCTTCTTGTATAAAGCACTGACTTCGCGAGACATCATCTGCTTCTCATTCATATCAGTCTGTGCGTTAGGATATTTAGCTTGGATTTCACTCACTTCTCCTTGAAGCTCAGTCATTCTAGATTGAGATTTAGAAGTAAAGACTGTGAAGATAACCAAAATTATACGAACAATCAATGTGACTAAGAATATAGCAGCCAATTCAGCCCATCCGCTTCCTGCACCGAACAAATCGACGAATGTGTTGACCAGCCAACCTATTGGCCATACTAACAACCCTTCGAGGAATCCATATTCGCTGAAGGCTTGTCCCCAAGTCTTGTTTTGAATATAAATCTTATTTCCTTCTTGTCCGTACATTCCACCAGTACCAGAAGTATTCAATCCAGCACGATTAGAAGAAATAGCTGTATTCAACACCTGCTTATAATAGGTCATGAATGCATTAGAAGGTGCACTAGCAATTCCAATTTCATCACGGGCAGACATAAACCATAAATCCATGTTGTCCCATAACGTAATCTTGTCATCCTTGTATCCAGCAAACAAAGTCACTGCTTTTGCCGATTGGAAGCAAGAAAGATAATAATTTCTATCATCTTCCTTAGAGAAATCTAACTTGGTCCAGTCACTTCCAGAGCGAGTTTTTCCATGCTTGACTGCTTGGACAATCTCTTCACCGAATATTGAATTAGCAGTAGCTTCATCATTTGTGGTGAGAAGCTTGTCATTCAACCAAGTCTGAGGTTTGCTGAGACCATTAGCAAGGGAAGAATTGTTGTCTTTCTTAATTGGTGTCACAGTAGGGACTTCAGTATTGAAGTCAATTTCATATCCGATACTAATATAGTCGAAGAACTTCTGATCAGGAACTGCTACAGCTCCTAAATTTTGATTGTATGTTCCTGAAGACAAAGCATAGAGATAATTCTCACCGGTCTTGGTAAATTTAGCTTCTTCAGTCACTTTCTTAGTGGATTCATCATAAGTCGAATTTGCACTATCTTGTCCGTACATTTGAACATAAAGTTGGTTAGCTTTATCAGAATCAGATGTAAAGGCCTTAGTACATGATGAGAGGAATAATAAGCCACAAACAAAAATGGCAAAAAAGAGGAATATCCTCTTTATTGCCTTGTGCTTCTTTTCCTCAGATTTATCAATAGTTGCTTCTTGTTCTATCATTTAACACTCCCATCTAAAAGCTTATTCAAGGCTTCTTTTAAATTGCTGAGGTTCTGCTCAAACGAATTTTGAAGAAAAGAAGGCTTAGGAATGATGACCACATCGATATGTTTACTCAAAACATCAAATCTAGCAATCATCGCACGGATTTGGCGTCTAACACGAACTCTGACCACAGCCTTGCCAACTTTCTTGGAAACTGATATTCCAATTCGGGCATGACCTTCTTTGTTCGATTTGACAGCCACCAAATAGCCATCTACCTTCGCTTTTTTTCCTTTATTAAGGACAGATGTAAACTCCTTGTTGTCGAGCAGCCTATTGATCTTTTTCATAAACTAGATCAAGGGAGGCTTAAAGGCCATTAGGCCTGGACAAGTCTTTTACGTCCCTTAGCACGTCTGCGGGAAAGTACCTTTCTTCCACCGACAGTTGCCTTGCGTGCACGGAATCCACAAGTGTGAGCTCTCTTTACCTTAGAGGGCTGATAAGTTCTTTTTGTTGCCATAATAAAAACTCCTTAAATAATAAAAATATGCTTAAAGCTTATCTAGTATATATACGAAGTATTTTGTTTTCAAGAAAAAAGCCATCTAAAAACGCTTAGATACCTTGTTTATAAAGGTATAGCTCAATAATAAGGATAAAAAAAAAGATAAAAAGTATAGTTTTTGCTATATCTATCAATTACTACCTAGTATTTACTTTCTTTCATGCGTTATAATCGAAAAGTATAGCGGAGTTGATTAATATGGTTAAAACTAGTGAAAAAATTGATTGGGCTTTATTCTTTTTAACCCTTTTCTTCGGTTGGTTTGGATTAGAGAAATTCTATATAAAGCCTAGTTGGAAAGAAACTTGGAAGTTTTGGTTAGTAAAGTTCGGATACAACCTCATTTTTGTAGGAATCATTTGGAACATTTGGGATTTAGTAATGATTCTTTTAAAGAGATATCAATTCGACGCAAGAGAATATTTTGCCTAATCAAATTTAATCTTTGATTTATCGAGAGCAATTTCAACAGCTTTTTGAGGATTTACCATCAAAGTCATCGATGGGATTATAGTCATAGGTTGTTTGCCTAAATATATCAAAGTCGCATTTAAAATCACATAAGTAGCAATAGTATCATTGTCGCTTATAAGACAGTTAGGAACAACGAAGTGCAATTGTCCATCCTCATCTTTGTAGGATAGGTACATTGCACTTTTTGATTCTTCTTTAGAAAGTAGTTCTAATCCATTTTCCTCAAATCCATAAGCTAATTCATCAATAAATTCATTGGATAGATTAGAGAATCTAAAGTTACCTCTATATAAAGAATCCACATCTAGTTTTTGCACACCATATCCGTCAAATCTGGAATCTTCGTCATCAGATAATATTATTGCTTTCTTAGCTCTGGATAATAATAAAACTAATTCATCAGTATCATACTTCTTAGGATCAAAGATAAAAATATAGTCAAATACAACTTTAGATAACGATAATGAATTAGATGTCGATATTTGAAGAGGAGAGACTAATTTAGCAAATTCTTCATAATTATCTAAAACTCTATATGGATACAAATTTCCTCCATATCTATATGAGTCTTTTGCTTTTTGTGCGTTTAAATTTGTAGTCCAATAAGAAAGAACTCTATTCTTTAAAATTGTGCTGACTTGTATACCATCATCATTGATAGTATAAGGTTCATAGCAGCACAAAGCCATTGCAGCTTTATTAGGAGAATAGAAGCCTTTCTCTTCTTTTTCTATTGCAATAGCTTTATAAATAGAGTACCAATAATCATTTTCGAAATTGTCTAAAGGTTCATCGACAGTGTCAAACATCGTTATTGCGCTTTGTATTGTCGAACTGGCATTCTTAATTCTAGTCAATAACTCGACATATTGTTCAAACTCAATGTAATTAACCTCTTCTTTCTTTTTCAACTCTAGTTTTAAATTAGTGAAAGATAAAGTTTCTTCATGAAATGATTGAGTGAATATATCTTTTAAATTCACAAAATCTTCTCTGACAGCTGCTAATGCTAATTCTACGTCTCTAACTAAATCTCTTTCTTCTTCTCTAAAATTATAATCATTGAATATCTCTTGAATAAAATTATTAATGTTCTTGTCACATCTCTTATCAGAAGAAATCAATCTTTTATATTCATCCAAGAAATTTAAAGCATCCAAAGCCTTCTTAGGTCCTTCATCACTGTATAAAACAAGACCGAATAAATCCTCGGATTCTTGGGTCTTCTTTTCGAATTCACACTGACTAGTAAAATAATTATCCAATGTCACTATGAAATCAAGTAAATCTCTTTTATCACGGAGAGTTGCTGCTAACAATCTCTTTCCTTTTTTTCTCTTAAAAAAAGAATGACTCTTAGCCAAAGTTAAATAATCTTTTACAGGTTCATCCAATTTAGAAAGATTAGATACATATTCACATATTTGCTCGAAATATTGATCTTTCTTTTCTTTTAAATTAGATAAAGTCAAAGCTATAGGCATAGCTTTGGGATTATTTGAAATGTCAAAAAAGATATCCGAAAAGCCATTGTATTCCAAAATGATTTTAATTTTTTTCAATGCCGAATCCAAAGTTTCTATAGAATTAATAATTCCAAAACCCCATTCTTTACAATTTGCTTTTTCTATTTGTGTTTGAAGTTTATCGATATGATTCCATGCAATGTTTAAAGACTCACGCATAGCAGAAAATACTTCTTCCCCACCTAAAGCTTTCAAAGAATATAATGGATTATTTCTCATTCTATCTTTATTAACATAAATTGCTTTTTCAAAGAACTTAAAGAATTCTTGGTCATTTTCAAAATCAGTTTCGTTATAATTACTGATATCCAAAGGAATAGACTTAGATCTTTTACTATGGTACTCGGAAAACTTATTAACACCCGTTAATGTATCTTCTCCGGTCTTTAAAATCGATGAGTTAGTATTGTGATAGCATCTTATAAATTCATTTAATTCTCTGTCCCAGTTCTTCTTATACAATGCAGGTAGGTCCTTCATCGGTTTTATATCAGTCGTAATTACTCTCTTAGCTTCATTTATTAAATTATATTTCTTATCACCAAAATAATAATTAGGAACAACTACACTATAACTTGTATCTCGCAACAAGGAAGTAATCTTGTTTTTTTCTTCCTCATCTTTTGCAGCTAATAAAATCGTATTTCCTTTTATTAGCTTTTCTTTAAGAAAGTATTTAAAACAAATATCATTCAGTTTTTTGTTATTTCCTTTAACAAAAACTACACTTTCGTTATCTAGTTTTTCATAAATCATCTTTAACGGATATAAAGGACATTTGTCAACTTTATATCCTATTCCATAATTAGGATGAAAATCATTCATTCTTCTTATAGGCTCGTTATTTTTATCTAAGCAAGACCATTTTAAATACTCTAATAATACACTTTGGCATACTACACATCTATCTTCTATAACTATAGAGTCATTTATTTTAGATTTATAAAACTTTAATAACTTATCATAATCGACATATCCATATGGATTATTTAAATCTACTCCATATTCTTTTTTTATAGATTCTATCAAAGGCTTATTTATAATTGGATTAAATCTAGATTCTTTGTAAGAATAAATCCCGTTGTTAAATCCTGAGAAATCCAAAGCGATGGATAAAAGATATCCACTTACTTTATTTGTTTTTATATAAATAAAGCTTAAAGATATATTATTTTTAATCTTTTCAATATCATCACTAGAAGCATTTAAATCCAATGCTGATACTCCATCAAAACTATGAACTACAAAACCATCATGACTAGTTGTTAAATTTAAAACCTTACCGTCTAGCAATAAATAAAATAGATTCCTGGGATTTGAATTTAAGAGCTCAAAAGAATCACAATCCTTATTTCCTATAAGGATTTGTCTTCTCTCTTCTTGTTTTGCTAGGTAGTTTTCTAATAATGTCATGCTTTGATTATATACCTTGAGGTTCTTATAATATTCTAATGATTATATATTAAACTAAAACAACGAATAGGAGGACTAGATACCCTGATGGAAAACAAAAATATTCTTTTCTTTCTAACACCTAAGTCACAAGTAGCTTATTGCTTAGATACTTTTACGTTGAGACAAGTAGTGGAAAAAATGGATTTCCACCATTATGCAGCTATGCCTATCTTAAACAAAAAAGGTAAATACATAGGTGCAATTACTGAAGGAGATCTCCTTTGGACTATCAGAGAGAAAAATGAATTAAATTATCAAGCATCAGAAAAGATACCTTTAAAAGAAATAAAGCTGAGAAGAACCTATAACCCTGTGAAAATATCCTCTACTTTAGAAAGCTTAATGGATTTAATCGAAAATCAAAACTTTGTTCCTGTTGTAGATGACAACGATATTTTTATTGGAATCGTTACAAGAAAATCAGTTCTAAAAGAATTCGAAAGACAAATGAAAGAAGAATAATAATATGACTGAATTAGATACCATCGTAGCATTAGCAACTCCAAGGATGACTTCAGCCTTAGCGATAATAAGGCTATCTGGATCAAAAACTTTGTCGATACTAGAGCACATACAAAAGAAAAAAGCTGAAAACATCATTCCAAATCAGTCTTTCTTTGCAAACATATATGAAGATATAAGCACAAAAGAGAAGCCGATAGATCAAGCTGTTATAACTTTTTATAAAGGTCCAAAATCTTATACAGGTGAAGACACCGCTGAATTCTCTATCCATGGTTCTCCTTTAATCGCTGACGCATTAATGAATGCGTGCATTAAATGGGGAGCTAGACCGGCACAAAGAGGTGAATATTCCTTAAAAGCATTCCTAAACAATAAATTAGGCCTACTAGAAGCAGAAGGAGTAAATAATTTAATAAATGCTAAATCAACTTTAGCCAGAGCCTTAGCTTTACAAGCAGTAAAAGGAAAGACAAAAAGACAAATAGAAAATATTAAAAACACTCTGCTCTATGCAATAAGTGAAGCTGAATACTTATTGGAAGACGACTATTCCGATCATCCAGATTACATGGACACACTTCATAAAGTCCAAGAGGATAAGATCTATCCTCTTATTAAGAACATCGAAGAATTAGAAAGCAAAGCAAACAATGCCTTAAAAGCCTATAACGGAATAAAAGTTGCCATAGTAGGAAAGCCAAATGTTGGCAAATCAACATTATTAAATGCGCTTGTAGGTGAAGAAAAAGCAATAGTAACTCCCATTCCTGGTACGACTAGAGACATAATCGAAGGTGATACTGAAATCAATGGAATTCAATTTCATTTCTTCGATACAGCCGGAATACATGAAACTGATGATGAAGTAGAAAAAATAGGTGTGGAAAGAGCGTTGAACGCAATAAATACTGCCGATTTGATCCTTCTAGTCTCACCCTCTTCGTTTGAGAATGAAGATTTGCCTTCTATTCCAACAGGAAAGAAAGTAATTAAGATTGGAAGCAAATCCGATTTAGGATTTGCCTTAGGTGCTGATGTTGAAATCAATGCCAAAGATGGACAAATAGAAGAATTAAAAAATAGACTGATAAAAGAAGTGTCCTTAAGTTCGACAAACACCGATAATTCATTTATGTCAGAAAGAGATTTATCTTTCTTGGTCAAAGTTAAAGACTTAGTCATAAAAGCTAATCACGCATTAGACAATGGTGGACTTATAGATGCGTTTTCAGATGATTTAAGAAGAGCTGTAGCATTAGCAAATGAAATGTTAGGATTAGATATGAGATCTACCGAAGAAGATATTTATAACACTATCTTCTCAAGATTCTGTTTAGGAAAATAAAATGAAATATATCGATTCACATGCACATCTATCTCAAGGCGATTACGCATTAGATTTAGATGAAACAATAAACAAAGCAGTTAGAAACGACGTCATTCATATCATAGATAATGCCGATTCATTAGATAGTTTTGAAAATGTCTTAAACACAAAAAAGACTTATCCAAATATTATTAAAGCTGCTATAGGAATACATCCTGAATTTTCTGGTAAAGGTGAAGACTATCTGAATACAGCTATTGATTTCATTACGTCTCACATCGATCAAATCGATGCTATTGGAGAATGTGGGTTGGATTATCATTATTTAAGCGGAACATCAAAAGAAGATGAATTGAACACATTTAGAGTCATGGCTTCTATAGCTAAAAAATACAACAAGCCTTTAGTCGTTCATTCTAGAGAAGCTTTCGATGACACATATTCAATCTTAAAAGAAATAAGACCGGATAAAATCCAACTTCATTGTTTTTGCTATTCAAAAGAAGAAGCAAAACAACTGATTGATTTAGGACTTAATATTAAATTCTCTTTCGGTGGAGTTTTAACATTCAAGAACTCTGCTATCAATCAAGAAGCTATGCTATCCATTCCCGAAGATATGTTGATGTTAGAAACGGATTCGCCCTGCTTAAGTCCTATGCCTTATAGAGGAAAGAGAAACGAACCTTCTTATATTCCATTAATCTTTGATAAGATTTGTTCTTTAAAGAATTTAAAATCCTTTGAAGAAAGAAACTCATTAGCAGATAAGTTATATAAGAATACAATGGATTTCTTTGAGGTTAAATGATTATGAATATAAATGATATACCTTATGAAGATAGAATATACGCCTATGTAGTTGAAGGTGTGACTGATGAAGACAAATTGAAAAAAGCCGGATGTAAATATGTCATAAGAACTGGTGGAGTCTTTATTCAAGCCGATATCATCAATCTTATCAAAATGACTTCCAAAGTTAGAAAGATAGTCATATTGACTGATCCTGATGGACCAGGAGAAAAGATTAGATATTTAGTAAAGAAAGAATTGGATTCTAATTCTTGGATTGATCTAAAAGCAGATAAAGAAAATGCTAAGAATAGTAAAAAAGTTGGAATAGCACAAATGAAGATGAAAGATTTAGTCGAACTTCTTAAGCCTTTCCTAGACCATGATATCGAATCCAATGAAATTCCTCCTTACGCCATATATAGTTTATATGAAATGAAACTGACGGGGGACAACAGTTCAACTAATAAAGAACATTTAGAAAAGAACTTGGGAATACATATCCCATCATCAAAAACATTATGTATGTACTTAAACATGCTAGCCTTAACTGTAAATCAAATAGATAATTTAAAATCGGAGAAATAAATATGAGCGAAATACAAAGAGTAATGAAATTGTTAGAAGACAATTCTATTCAACCTAAAAGAGCATTCGGTCAAAATTTTCTAATAGATGAATCAATTATTGAAAAGATAATCAACAGTTTAGATGTCGAAAACTATGAAACAGTATTAGAGATAGGTCCGGGATTAGGTGCGTTGACTATTCCTTTAAGAAAAAGAGCTAAGAGAATGATTGCCGTCGAAGCAGATAGAGATATGGCATCTATCCTATCTAAAGAATTAAAAGATTCAGAAAACATCACTTTAATAAACGAACCTTTTGAACACTGGAATCACGATGGATTAGATACAACAAATCTACTCGTAGTAGGTAACTTGCCTTATAACTTAACGACTAAGCTATTAGAGTTAACAACTCAAATAGGAGCTAAGACATTAGGCTTTATGCTTCAAAAAGAAGTGGCTGATAAACTCAAATACATTCCTAATAATCCAGAAAGCAGTGCATTATCTGCTTATTTAGCTCTATTAGGAGATGCACAAATAATAACTTATGTTCCTCGTGGTGATTTCTATCCCATTCCAAAAGTCGATTCAGCTTTTATAAAAATCGACATAAAGAACAATGTAGACTTCAAAATATATAAAGAACTAAAGAAAATCTATTTGAATCCTAATAAAACTATTCATAACAATGTCAAAAACGGATATCCAAAAGAAGTATTAGAAGCTATAGAAAAAGCATTACCTGACTTGGTAAATAAGAGGGCGAGACAATTAAGTGTTGAAGAAACAAAAATAATAGGTGAAAAATTGGCTGATTTAGATATACTCTAATAATGCAAATTATTTTCAAAGGATAAAAACACATGATCATTAAAGCTTTTGCAAAGATCAATTTAGCTATAGATGTAAAAAAGAAAGACGAGAATGGTTATCATGATATAGACATGGTTACCCTTCCTATCACTCTCCACGATGTATTAGAAATGGAGCAGTTAATATCTAGACATGGAATCTTCATAACCTCTGATGATCCCTCTTTGATATGTGATGAAGGAAACTTAGCTTTCAAAGCTTTGAAAGCTATGGAAGATAACTTTTCTTTTAGCAAAGGTTATAGGATTCAAATTTATAAGAGAATTCCTATGAATGCCGGATTAGGTGGTGGATCAGCTGATGCCGCTGGTATAATCCGTGCTATTTGCAAGCTTTATAATATGGACGCTCACGATCCAAAGATAATCAAAGTCGCTCGTTCTATAGGGTCCGATGTTCCTTTTTGCTTATTAAATAAACCCGCCAGAGTTTTAGGAACAGGGGAAAATATAATTCCTTTAGACAGCAAATTAGATTATCACGTAATTATAATCAAGCCTCATAAAGGCTTATCCACAAAAGACGTCTATGAAAAATACGATACTATTCCAGAAGAAGAAAGAGAACATCCTGATATTTCCGCTTTAATAGAAGCTATTAAAATTGGAGATGAGCAAAAGATGTTCGAAAATATGAAAAATGGTCTTTATAAACCCGCCAGCTTATTATGCCCCGTAATCTCGGGAATATTGAATGACTTCAAGAAGATGGGATTTCCTCTCTACTCTATGACCGGTAGTGGCAACGCATGCTTTGCGTTATCTAAAGATTTAGAACAAATAGAAAAAGCAAAAAACTATTTCACATCATTAAATTACATCACCATAACTGCATCTACAAATCTAACCAATCAAGAAACCATTTACAACTCTTCCTTATTTTCACATAAAGGTGCTTAAAATGCTAAAATAATCAAGATTCTATCGGAGGAATGACAATGTCTGAATCGATTATAAAAGAGTCGACTTTGGTGTTCAGTTTATCAGCTAATCCTGAATTAGCTAAATCCGTTGCTAAGTTGTTAGGAATAGAAGTATCTCAAGATGAAATCAACCACTTCCCTTCAAAAGAAGTTCTCTGCAAACCTTCTTGCTCTGTTCGTGACAAAGATGTCTATGTAATTCAATCCACCTGCCCTCCAGTAAATGAGAATTTAATGGAGCTTTTGATTTTTGCAGATGCAGTTAAACGTTCTTCTTGCCGTTCATTAACATGCATAATCCCTTATTTTGGATATGCTAGACAAGATAGAAAATCCAAGCCTCGTGAGCCTATTTCTGCTAAGCTTGTCGCCGATTTATTAGTCACTGCTGGAGTAGATAGAGTCGTAACATTCGATATTCACGCTCTTCAAGAGCAAGGATTCTTCGACTGCCAAATGGATTCTCTCTCAGCTATGCCTTTGATCGGCTACACTATCGCAAATGACAATAAAGGTAACTTGGATAATGTAACAATCGTTTCACCAGATCATGGTGGAGTCGTCAGAGCAAGAACTGTAGCCGATTCATTGAATTCTGCTCCTATCGCTATTATCGATAAGAGAAGAAACGACAAGTATCAACCTGAGGTCATGAGTATTATCGGTGACGTCAAAGGTAGAGATTGTTATATCGTAGACGATATGGTCGATACAGCAGGAACTGCTGTAGTAGCTGCACAAGCTTTGAAAAAAGCTGGTGCAAAAACAGTTAAAATGGCTGCAACACACGCAGTATTATCAGACCCCGCCCATGAGAGATTATTATCTTCTACCTTCGATGAATTAATCTTTACAGATACAATTCCTCTCGACAAGAAATTTGATGATATGAGCGATAGAATTAAAGTCGTCTCTATCGCACCTATGATTGCAAGTGTCATAGATAGAATTCAATCGGGATTGTCCATTTCTCCTGTCTACGACATGTATAAAAATAAGTAGTAAGAAGTTTATTAAAAGCCATGTTCAACACATGGCTTTTAAAATTCAATTTCATATTAACAACTTAAATAATATTATTAAAATTTTAAATTTGAATTCCTTTCTTCTTAAGAATATATTTATCTAATAACCAGAATATCAAGAACCTTAAAACACCGCATGAAAATCCCACTGACAATCCGCCGACTATATCACTTGCGTAATGGACGGAAAAATAAATTCTTGTGTATCCCATCAAAAAAGGAATCAAAAGGAAAGACCAAACCCATTTTTTGTTAAAAGCTAGGAACAGTCCCATTGCAAATGCAGCTATTGAAGTAGCATGTCCGGATGGAAATGAATATCTTTTTTCTAAAAGACTTCAAGCTTGAACCCAATAATCATAATAAATTGAATTCTGATCAAAGAAAAGTCTAGATCTCGCTATTAAATACAGAGGTGAAAAAAGATCCCGCTTTTTAACTCAGTCAAATGAACAAAAACTATTTCTTGTTTAGAACAAGAATATTACCACAAAATAACCTTTGCTTTTCCTACAATTCTTGAAAATAATACATATGTTTTCAGTTTCTCTTAAACCCCTTTCAAAGCTTAGAATATTGACTTAAAATTAAGAGAGGTATATAAAAACACCGATTTAAAGTATGGAACAGGTCAAAGGTAAAAAAACGTGGGTTGTTCCAACGATATTCTTCGTTGGACTAGCTATCATCGGTTTAGTTATCGGTGGAGTTTTATGGGCTGTAATAAGCAGTCCAGATTTCTTTACCTGCTTTTGCATTTCCTACGCTCTAGCATTTCCAAGTTATTTCTTGTGGAGTACTACTGGGTACCTGCTCAGTTCCGAGAATCGTAAGAAAGTATTAGGTGTTCTAGGAATAATAGGTAGATATCTCTTAGCTATTCTAGCGATAGCTTTGTGTTTAATTTATCTTTATTTTACTTCCAAAAGTTACTATTACATCTTAATCCCTCCTACAGTCGTGTTGATAGTCTATTCCTTCGTGATCCTATACATCGCGAAGAAAGCAAAGAAAGAAGGATAGCCATGGACTTAAGTAAGATGATTAAATGGCTCGGATGGAACGAACTTCCTCCCGAATTCCTCTCTTCACTTTGTGTATGCTTGATCATCATAGTCTTAAGTGTTGTTCTTTACTTCAAGATCAAAGCTTATGACCCCTTGAAAAAGCCTACGGGAATTGTTCATGCATGGGAAATATTAGTTTCCTTTGCTGACAAGCAAGTGGATGACCTTATGGGTCCTGTCTACTCCAAAGGCATAGCCGGCGGATATATAATCACTTTAGGTGTATATATACTCCTCGGCTTCGTTTGGGGAATGCTAGGATTACCTAATGTCTTACAACCGGGAAGTAGATTCACCTACACCAACGATGCTGGTGAAATCCTAACAGCAACAAACTTCCTCAAACCTATGCCTAACCCATTCACCAATACTGCAATGCCTTTAGGAATAGCCTTGATTACATTCTTCTGGTTGCATATCACTGCTATGAAGTGTAGAGGTTGGAATTATTTCCATAGATACATAGATCCAATTCCTTTGTTCCTACCTATTAATTTGATTACTATGTGGTCTGGAACATTGTCATTGACTTTGCGTCTATTCGGAAATGCTTTGGCAGGATTCTGTGTCGTGACATTGATTTATAGCGGATTCGGTCAGATGTTCTCAACAACGATGGCTGGATTAGCTATAACTCCAATAATATCTCCGTTCGTGCATCTCTACTTTGATTTATTCGATGGTGCCATTCAACTCGCTGTCTTCTGTATGTTGACTATGATAGATGTCTCCAATGAATTTATTTCTAAGGAAGACTTCATCGCAGAGCAAGATGCCAAGAAGCAAGCTAAGATTGACAGCAAGAATGATAGAGCCAAGAGAAAGCATGCAAAACTTGAGAAAAAATTGAACAAGTTAGCCATTAAAGCAGTCAAAAGAGAAGAAAAAAGAGCCTTACGTGCTCAGTAAAGACTAGATGAGTAGAAAAAACATTATAAAGAGGTAAAAAATTATGAATTTCATCGGATTAGCAATCGCCTGTTTCGCAATGTCTATTGTCGGATTGGCTGAAGGTTTAGCTGTTTCAAAAGGTATGGAAGGAATTGGAAGAAATCCTTCTGCCACTAACCAAATTCGTTCTTCAATGATTATCGGTGTTGCTTTGATTGAAACAGTCGCTATTTATATTTTGGTCATCGCAATCTTGATGGCCTTCGTCGTCAAAGCTGCCTAACGACAGGGAGGCCAGGGATAATGACTACAAAAAAGAAATTGATCCTGGCTATCTCCTCTTTCCTTCTAGTTGCACCTTTATCATCTTGTGACCTCTCCGAAAGTTTTGGACAGGTAGCTGATGGATTGTTGCCTAACCTTTGGCTCACCTTGACACAAGTCATCGTAGTCTTAGCCACAGCAGCAGTCGTCATCTTCTTAGCTTATAAACCCTTGAAGAAGAAATTAAAACAAAGACAAGATTATATAGAGAACAACATCAAAGACTCCGAAGACAAGAAAGCTCAGGCCGAGAAGAAATTACTCGAGGCTGATGACGCTGTCACCGAAGCTCAAAAGAAGGCTGGAGATATCATTCAGGAAGCTCAAAAAACAGCCGAACTCAAAGCTCAGAGTGAGCAGAAAGCTTTGGCACTTTCTATTGAGAATCAAAAAGAACAAGCTCATAAAGATATTGAAGCTGAACGTGCTCGTATGATTTCTGAAGCTCATAACCAGATAGTCAGCACCGCAATCGATGCATCAAAGCAAATATTAGGACGTGAAGTAAATGAAGACGACAACAAGAAGATGGTCGATGATTTTATCAACCAATTGAGTGAAGGAGACAATAAGTAACATGGCTGATCAGCATGTCAATAGCCAGATTGCTGAAGGTCTCTTCGAAGTAGCTCAAGAAAGAGATAATGCAGCTGTATATCGTGAGGATTTAAAGTTTGTCGACTGGGTTTTGTCTCACAACAAAGAATTAGTAGATTTCTTAAAATCTCCATTTATAAGCTACAACGACAAATGCAAAGCATTAGATGATTTTTTCACTGACTTATTAGTCCCTGGAGTTCTAATCTTTGTAAAAATGTTGGTTCGCGACTCAATAATATCTTCTTTCTCTGAAATACGTGCCGAATATAACAAACTATCTGATGAGCAAGCAAATATTGCTGAAGGTGTTATCTACACCGCTTTTGAATTGGACTCAATGTCAATACGCCGTCTCGAACGTGCATTCCGTAGAAAGATAAACAAGAATGTCGTTCTACGTCAAGTTATCGATAAAAGTTTATTGGCCGGACTCAAAGTAGTCCTAGATGGAACTTCATATGAATTCTCAGTCGAAAGTCAGTTGGATAACATACGTGAGAATTTGATGGAGAAGAAATCATAGGGAAAGGAGGAAACAGATGGCTGAATCAAGTAAATACGATTTCCTTGCTAATTTAATCAAGGATGAAATCGATAAATACGACAAGAAGATTGATACATCTGATGTCGGAACAGTCATTTCAGTAGGAGATGGAATCGCCACAGTATATGGTCTAGATAAAGCTATGTATGGTGAGTTGGTAGTATTCCCCGGTCCTACTTATGGAATGGTGATGAACCTAGAAGAGAATTCTATCGGATGTGTCTTGTTTGGAGACTCCGATAAAATTATCGAAGGTGATACCTGTCAAAAGACTGGCAAAGTTGTTTCTGTACCTGTCGGTGATGCACTGCTTTCTCGTGTTGTTAATGCTCTAGGACAACCTATCGATGGTCGTGGTGAAATCAAGGCTGATGGATTAAGACCTATTGAGATGCCTGCACCTCAAATCATGGATCGTGAATCCGTTAATGAACCTTTGGAAACTGGAATCAAGGCTATCGATTCCATGATTCCTATTGGAAAAGGTCAGCGTGAGTTGATCATCGGAGACCGTCAAACAGGAAAAACAGCCTTAGCTATAGATACAATCATCAATCAAAAAGGAAAAGATGTCATTTGTGTTTATTGTGCTATTGGTCAAAAGAATTCTTCCTTGGCTCAGATTGTATCTAAGCTAAAGGAATTCGACGCTTTAAAATACACAACTATAGTCGACGCTTCAGCTAGTGAACCTGCACCAATGCTTTACCTCGCACCATATGCAGCTGTTTCAATCGCTGAATATTGGATGTATCAAGGCAAAAATGTCTTAATTGTCTATGATGATTTATCTAAGCACGCTGTCGCTTATCGTACACTTTCTTTGCTTTTAAGAAGATCACCCGGACGTGAAGCATACCCTGGTGATATTTTCTATCTTCACTCTAGACTATTGGAACGTTCATGCAAACTCAAAAAGGAATTGGGTGGTGGAAGCATCACTGCTCTTCCTATCGTAGAAACACAAGCTGGAGATATCTCTGCTTATATTCCTACAAACGTCATCTCAATTACTGATGGTCAAATATTCTTGAACACAGATATGTTCAATTCAGGTCAAAGACCTGCAATCGATTCTGGTCTATCAGTATCTCGTGTCGGATCCGCCGCCCAAACAAAGGCTATGAAGAAAGTATCTTCATCTCTCCGTATGGAATTAGCAAACTACCACGAAATGTTAGATTTTGCTAGATTCGGATCCGATTTGGATAAGACAACTCAACACATATTGACTCATGGTGCTGTCTTGATGCAAGTATTAAAACAAAAGCAATACATGCCTTTGAGCATGCCTCAAGAAGTAGTAGATATCTTCTTGGCACATGAAGGTCTTTTGGATGACATCCCAGCCGATAAGATTCACGACTATCTTAAGGCTACAGACAATGTCATACGTGCACAAAACAGAAGCATCTATGAAGATTTGGAAAAATCTAAAGTCATGTCTGATGAAATAGCTGAAAAAATTAAAGCTTTGTTCGTCCAAGTCAAAGCTAATCTCGACAGAGCCAACTCTGTTAGAAAGAGCAAATAGTTATGTCTGAATCGTTGCTCAGTATAAAAACACGTTTGTCTTCCGTTCGCTCCATCGGTAAGATGACTAAAGCTATGAAACTGATAGCCACAGCCAGATACACTAAATGGAAGAGTCTTTGGGATGGAAATAAACCTTATGAGCAAGCGATGCGTGAGTCTTTATTGTTATGCCTCCAACGTGTTGATTTCTCACATGCCAAAGAGATTCCTCATTGTATGATGCAAAATAACAGTGAAAGAAAGCTATATATATTTGTAACCTCCACTTTAGGATTGTGTGGTGCTTATAATCACAATCTATTCAAGTTCTATGATTCAGTAGTTTCACCAGAAGATGATGTTATTTTCATAGGTGAAAAAGGCTATAGACATTATGCTTCTAGACAACATAAAGCTTACACAAACTTCATGCACATCACCTCTTCAATGACTTATGATGATGCAAATGAATTCCGTCACTGGCTAGATACTTTATATAGAGAAGGACAATATAAATCAGTCAATGTCATCTATACGAAGTTCAAGAATTCAATTTCGATGGAAGTTGTCAATAGACAAATTCTCCCATTGACTAAGGATGAAATTCCTCCAATAAATCTAGAAAATATAGAACCTATGTTCGAGCCTAACGCAACACAAGTTGTAAACTTAATAGCACCCCATTATATGGATGCATTAATCTATAGAATTTTCTTAGAAAGCAATGTGAGCGAACAATCAGCAAGACGTAATTCAATGGATAACGCAACAAGCTCAGCAGATAAGTTGACTCAACAGTTGAGACTAACCTATAACAAGATGAGACAAGCCAAGATTACTCAAGAAATCACCGAAGTCGTCGGTGGTGCCAATGCAACAAAATAAAGAAAGGAGGACATAGAAAATGATTGAAGTTAAAAAAGATACACCTCAAATGAAAGAAGCCGATTTTGGATACACAGTCCAAGCAATCGGACCTGTCATCGATGTTAGATTCTCTGAAGGTAAAACTCCCGCAATCAGAACTATGCTCACAGTCGATATGTCTTCCGACAGCAACGATAAAAAAGACCCATTGGTCTTGGAAGTCGCTCAAGATCTCGGAAATGATACAGTTCGCTGTATCGCCATGGGACCTACCGAAGGAATTAAGAGGAACATGAAAGTTGTAAACACTCATGGTCCTATTAGAGTTCCCGTCGGTCCTAAGGTTTTAGGAAGAATGTTCTCAGTCACAGGAAAACCTATCGATGAGGCCGGTGAATTTGTCAGTGACACTTATAAATCCATCTACAACAAACCTCCTAGATTTGAGGACCAACCCACAAAAGTAGAAATCTTTGAAACAGGAATTAAAGTTTTGGATCTTCTTTGCCCTTATATCAAAGGTGGTAAAGTCGGATTGTTCGGTGGTGCTGGAGTCGGTAAGACTACATTGATTCAGGAATTGATTCATAACATCGCTACTGAAAGACAAGGAACATCAATCTTTGCCGGTGTCGGAGAACGTTCTCGTGAAGGAAATGATCTCTATATGGAGATGAAAGCCTCTGGAGTTTTGAAGAATACTGCTCTAGTCTTTGGCCAAATGAATGAATCACCTGGTGTTCGTATGCGTGCTCCTCTTTCTGCTTTGACAATGGCTGAGTGGTTCCGTGATGTCGCACATCAAGATGTTCTTTTGTTCATAGATAATATCTTCCGTTTCACACAAGCTGGAAGTGAGGTCTCTGCCTTGCTAGGAAGATTGCCTTCTGCTGTCGGATATCAACCTACACTCGCAACTGAAATGGGTGAATTACAGGAACGTATCGCTTCCACTCGCGATGGATCAATCACATCTATTCAAGCTGTTTATGTTCCTGCCGACGACTTGACCGATCCTGCACCTGCAACAACATTCGCTCACTTGGATGCAAAGACGGTCTTGGATAGAAACACCGCCGCTTTAGGAATTTATCCTGCTGTCGATCCTTTGGCATCATCATCAAATTTCTTGGATCCTAATGTCGTAGGAAAGAGACACTATGCAATAGCTTCTCAAATTCAAGCAATTTTGCAGCATTACAAAGACTTACAAGATATCATCGCTATTTTGGGTATAGATGAATTATCTGATGAAGATAAATTAGTAGTCAATCGTGCTCGTAGAATTCGTAACTTCCTATCACAGCCTTTATTCGTTGCTGAGGCATTCCAGGGAATTCCTGGAAGATATGTACACTTATCAGAAACTTTGGATTCATTTGAGAGAATCTTGAATGGTGAAGGTGACAACATGCCTGAAGCAGCATTCATGTATGTTGGAACTTTTGACGATGCAGTAAAGAAAGCCAAAACTTTAGAAGAAAAAGCTTCTCAAGGAAAGTAATAATCTATGCCTAATCAGTTCAAACTTGAAATATACACCCCACAAAAAGTCTATCAAACATCATTAATAGATTCTTTAACTGTTCAAACTGAACTAGGGCAATTAACAATTCTTCCTAATCATGTAGAGTTTTTAGCTAATGTAGATATTTCTGTTCTTATCATTACCAAAAATGGTGAGGAACAACATTACGCTGTAGGTGGTGGTGTGATTCACTTCAAATCGAAAGAGAACACTGCAATTCTTGTTCTTCACTCGATAGAAACTGTCGAAGAAATCGACGAAGTTAAAGTTTTAAAAGCTAAACAAGAAGCCGAGGAAAAACTTAAGACTCAAATATCGTATGAAGAGCAAAAAGAAGCAGAATTATCGCTGAGACGTGCTATCAACATGATCAACTTTAGACATAGATATAAAGATCAGGGATAAAAGTAAAGATTGTTATAAAAGGCGGGTTACCCCGCCTTTTTCTTATGCTTAGCTAGGATATTCCTTCCACTCTCACACATAGGAACAACCCCG
>ENA-ORNF01000353-ORNF01000353.1-human-gut-metagenome-genome-assembly--contig:-NODE-353-length-48272-cov-5.927142_pt1 | contig 48272 bp, 64 predicted proteins | sample MGYA00242110_ERZ509012 | MGnify/ENA primary metagenome ERZ509012 (study PRJEB26280, sample SAMEA2338714) | human gut metagenome | biome: human gut; feature: human-associated habitat; material: faeces... | reverse complement strand
TCCTACCTGGGCTATGACTATCTGGGCAGATACCTTGCGAAAAAGGGTTACGTGGTTGTGTCGGTGGATGAGCGTTGCTGCAACGATCTGGTAAATGAAAATGATGCGAGGGCAATTCTTCTGTTAGAAAATATGCGTGCGCTACGGACACTTGGAAAAGAGGAAAACTGTCCGTTTTATGACAAAATAGACTGGGAACAAATCGCGGTTGCCGGGCATTCCAGGGGCGGCGAGGCGGCTGCCACGGCAAGCTTGTTTAACGGGTATGACAGTTATCCGGAAAATGGAAATATCTCTTTTTCCTATCATTTCCCGATAAAATCGGTTATTGCGATTGCACCTACGGTAGACCAGTACATGCCCGCCGACCACGCAGTAGAACTTGCAAATGTAAATTATCTGCTGTTAGCCGGGGCTTACGACCAGGACGTCACGGTTTTCATGGGAATGAAGCAGTATGAAAACGTGACATTTTCCGGGAATGGCAGATACTTAAAGTCCATGCTTTATATTGCAGACGCCAACCATGGACAGTTTAACGAGCTGTGGGGCGAATACGACATGATGTTTCCGCTCAACCGTTTCTTAAATACGAAAACGTTTTTGACCGAACAGGAACAGCAGAACGTCGCGTGCCGGTTTATCGGAACATTTCTGGATGTGACGCTTAAGGGCGAGCGGGAAGACGAGGAGCTTTTGAAATATTATGCCGCGTATACGGATGAGCTTCCCGAAACCATTTTTGTGCAGAGCTATCAGACGTCCGATTTTGTCTGTATCGCCAATTTTGATGAAGATTCCGAGTTAGAGACCGCGACGATGAGAGGTGCCACGGTGGATGTATCGGGGCTTGTCAAATGGACGGAGGAAAAAAGAGCGTATGGAGACGGCGGAACGGACGAAAATTATGCAGCTTATTTTAAATGGAAGAAAGCCGACAGTGCACAGATTATATTCCGGTTTGCACCGTATGATATGGGTGGGCAGGATGTGACGTTTGACATTGCAGACCGGAATACGGAGCGCGTGGAAAATGGCAATTACAAGCCATTTGACGGAAAAATTGTGGTGAAGGATACGGCGGGGGAAGAGGCGGAAGTTTCTATTTCCTCCTGTGCGGTGGTGTACCCGCCGCTTCCGGTGCAGCTTTATAAAACCGATGCGCTGTTTGGCGGAAAAGAATGGAAGTGTCCGATGCAGACGGTCACGGTGAGAGTGGAGCAGTTTCTTGCTTCAAATCCGCAGATAAATCTTGGTGAGATTAATTCTCTGCGGCTGGTCTTCAAAGGGAGCGGTGCGATATCGCTTGATAATGTCGGATTTGAGTGCGCAGATTTGAAACAACGATTAACAGAGGAATAACGGAGGAGAGAAGATTATGTGGATTGTATTTGCATTTGCATCAGCGCTGTTCGCAGGACTGACTTCTATATTGGCGAAGTGCGGAATCCGGAAAACAGATTCCAATGTGGCAACAGCGATAAGAACAATTGTAGTTTTAATTTTTTCCTGGATAATGGTATTTTTAGTCGGGGCGCAGAGCGAAATTGGCGCGCTTTCGACGAAAACACGGATTTTTCTGATACTGTCGGGACTTGCAACCGGGGCATCCTGGCTGTGCTATTTTCGGGCATTACAGCTTGGAGATGTCAACAAAGTGGTTCCGATTGACAAATCGAGCACGATTTTGACGATTCTGCTTGCATTTTTGTTTCTGCATGAGGAAATCACAGGCTTAAAGCTTGTCTGCGTTATTTTAATCGGCGCCGGAACATTTCTCATGATTACCAAAAAAGAAAACGCGGATGCAGGAGAAAAGAGTGGCAAAAGCTGGTTACTTTATGCAGTGCTCTCCGCAGTATTTGCGGCGGCAACGTCCATTCTCGGCAAAGTGGGCATGCAGGGAATTTCGTCAAATCTTGGAACAGCAATTCGTACAGCTGTAGTTTTGATTATGGCATGGATTGTCGTCTTCGTGACAGGAAAGCAGGGTACCATAAAGAATATCGAAAAGAGGGAGCTGGCCTTTATCTGTTTGTCCGGAATCGCAACCGGGGCATCCTGGCTTTGCTATTACAGGGCACTGCAGGACGGTCTTGCGAGCGTGGTTGTACCGATTGACAAGTTAAGTATTCTCGTGTCCATCGCCTTTTCGTACCTTGTATTTCATGAGAAGCTGGGCAAAAAAGCGCTGTTTGGACTGGTACTCATTGTGGCAGGCACATTATTAATGTTGGTATAGGCAGCAGACACCACTTTTTATACGGCGGCATAAGATATTACAAGTAGACATAACAGGGAGCATTATGCAGACCGTAAGAATTGGAGAGAGAGGAACATTTGTGCAGTATCTTCAGCTTGCACTGACGCGGACAGGAATACCTACGACTGTAGATGGAATATTTGGAAAAAGAACCTGTCTGGCACTGCACACATTTGAGGAGCAAAACGGGCTTCCGTTAAAATGTGAGGCGGATGGGGCGGTATGGAGAAAGCTGCTTCCCTATTTAAAAGGGTATACGAGACATATGATCGAGCAGGGCGATACCTTTATGGCACTCGCAGAGCGTTACGGTGCCACAGTTGAAGACATCCGCCGGGCAAACCCCTCACAGAATGAGGATGTGCTCGAAGTGGGAGCCATTTTAAATATTCCGTTTGATTTCCCGCTGGTGCCGACCGGGGTGAATTATTCGTCCTTCTTAAATCAGTACGTGGTGGAGGGACTTGCGGTCCGTTATCCGTTTTTGCAGCGGGGGAGTATCGGGCGAAGCGTCATGGGGCGGCAGATACCGTTTCTTATGATGGGAGACGGAAGGACGGAGATGTTTTACAACGCATCGTTTCATGCAAACGAATGGATTACAACCCCGGTGCTGCTCAAATTCGTCGAGGACTATGCAAAGGCATATGCGACGGGAGAGAGCATCGGGGAGAACTCTGCGGCGGTATTATTTGACCGTTACCGCCTGTACCTGGTGCCGATGGTAAATCCGGATGGGGTCGACCTTGTGACGGGCGTCATTTCTCCGGAGGGAGAATACCAGAGAGTTTATCAGAGTGCTAAAAATATCAGTGCATCCTATCCGCAGATTCCGTTTCCGTCTGGTTGGAAGGCAAACATCCGCGGTGTCGACTTAAATCTTCAGTATCCTGCCGGGTGGGAGAATGCAAAAGAAATTAAATATGAACAGGGCTTTACGTCCCCTGCACCGAGAGATTTCGTGGGGACGGCGCCGTTGTCAGAACCGGAGAGCCGGGCGGTCTATGATTTTACGCTGGCACATGATTTTTCCCTGATTCTCGCCTACCACACGCAGGGACAGGTGATTTACTGGAGGTATCTGGACTATGAGCCGGAAAATTCCGGAGAGATTGCACAGTATTTTGGAGAGGTCAGCGGATATCTTGTGGAAGAAACGCCTTATGCCTCTGGTTTTGCGGGCTATAAGGACTGGTTTATTTCGAGCTATTTAAGACCCGGCTATACGATTGAGGCAGGAATCGGCGAGAATCCGCTACCCATTTCGCAGTTCGATGAAATCTACCGGGATAATCTTGGGATTCTCGTGGGCGGGATGACACAGATTGCGCAGGTAACTCAAGCGTTAGTTGAGCCGGAAAAATGATGTCTTACGATGCCGCTCAAGCACTGCTTGTTTGAAAAAAATCCATTCATTTGCTACAATGAATTCACCGGTAGAGAGACAGAGTTCCCGCAGGACGTCCTGCGGGAAGGAAATAGAGAGGGAAAAGAATATGTTTGATACGATGAATGTAGCAAAAATTATTAAGCAGAAAAGAATGGAGAAAAATCTGACACAGATGCAGCTTGCAGATGCACTTGGCATCAGCTATCAGGCAGTGTCAAACTGGGAGAGAGGAAATTCCATGCCGGACATTTCAAAGCTTGGGGAACTTTCGACCGTACTCGGCTGTTCGGTGGAGGAGCTTCTCGGAAATAATGACAAGGCAAAAGTTGTCGAAGACATGATAAAAGGAGAAGAACCGAAAGAGATGGATATGGAAGAGCTGGTGGATGTAGCGCCGATTCTTCCGCCAAAGCAGACAGAGGATATCCTTGGGCAGATGATAAAGGAAGCAAAAGACGTGGACCTTTCAGACCTTGCGGGTCTTGCCCCGTTTTTATCGGAAGAAATGTTAGAACAGTTTGCGGAAAATGTCAGTGATGAATCCTGCTTTTTGGATGAACTCTGTGAAATCGCTCCGTTTTTATCGAAGGAGGCATTAGACCGTCTGGTGAAAAAAGCAATTTCAAGTGGAAATGCCGATATTGATGATGTGGCAGGTCTTGCTCCATTTCTGTCGAAAGAGACACTCGATGATGTGGTAACGCTTGCAATAGAGAGCGACGGAGAAATCGACCTGGAGGATTTGACAGGTCTTGCTCCATTTCTGTCCAAACAGACAGTGCAGCGCCTTGCAGCGGCAATGATACAGAAGGGCGATTTAGATGCACTGGCAGGAATTGCAGTGTTTATGCGTTGAAAAAAGGAATAATGCTATTTACCTATAAGGGGGGTATGAGAAAAAACGGCAGGTATACATCATTTTCGTGTATACCTGCCATTTTTTCATCTACAAGCTCTTATTCAAAAGGAATTACTGCACCGTCGTAGGTGTCGTTGATGTACTGTTTGATTTCATCGGATTTTAAAACGTTTACGAGTGCCTGGATGCCAGGAGCATTTTCGTTGCCCTCTTTGACAGCGATGACATTTACATAAGTCTGAGCTGCTTCGGAATCGGATGTTTCGTAAGCGATGGCATCTTTTGCAACAGAGAAACCAGCCTGAAGTGCATAGTTACCGTTTAATACGACGAAGGCAACCTCCGGTACGACACGGGCAACCTGTGCAGCCTCTAACTCTTTAAAGGTAACGTTGTATGGGTTCTCTTCAATGTCATTGATGGTAGCGGTAAGACCGGCACCGTCTTTTAAGGTAATGACACCGTTTGCCTGTAACAGCAGAAGTGCTCTTGCCTCGTTTGTGGTATCGTTTGGAATGGCAATGACATCGCCCTCGGTTAATTCGGAAAGTTCATTCTTGGTTCCCGGGTAGATACCGAATGGCTCATAGTGGATACCGCCGGCATTTACCAGATGCGTTCCCTGTTCCTCGTTAAACTGCTCTAAGTAAGGGATGTGCTGGAAGTAGTTTGCATCAAACTCACCACTTTCTACTACATTATTAGGAATCACATAATCATCAAATACGGTAATCTGCAAATCCCATCCCTGCTCTGCTAAAATCGGTTTTGCCTGCTCTAAAATTTCAGCATGAGGTGTTGCGGAAGCGGCTACGGTAATGGTGCCGCCCTCAGTGGAGTCAGCATCTTTTGCGTCTGCTGCATCAGCTGATTCGGTGCCGGCAGTTTCTGTAGTGGTTTTTGCCGGTTCATCTGAGGTTCCAGCATCAGCAGCCGGCTTATTGGAGCTGCCGCAGCCAGCTAAAGTACCAAGGGTTAATACACCAACTAAAATGCTTGTTAATAATCTCTTTTTCATAATCATCCTCATTTCTGCACACGCACGGTGTGCGATAAATTTTTTCATTCTCCTCTTTGCCCGGATTATTTACGTTTGTCCAGACGGGATGCCAGGCGCATGCCAACAGTCTGGAAAATCTGTACCAATACAATCAGTAAAATAACGGTCACAATCATGATGTCTGTCTGCCAGCGGTAGTAGCCGTAACGGACTGCCAGATCGCCGAGACCGCCGCCGCCGACTGCGCCAGCCATGGCGGAATATCCGAGTATCGTACCGATTGCAATGGTGCTTCCCACGATAAGGGAAGTTCTTGCCTCCACAAGGAGGACCTTTGTGATAATGGTAAAAGTGCTTGCGCCCATGGAGCGTGCCGCCTCAATGACACCGGGATCCACTTCCTTGAGGGAAGACTCTACCATTCGTGCAATGAATGGAATTGCCGCAACCACAAGAGAAACGATAGTGGCTGTCGGGCCGTAACTTTTTCCAATCAAAGCTCTGGTAAAAGGAATCAATAAAATCAGCAGAATCAAAAACGGAATACTGCGGATAATATTGGAAATCGCATCCAATATTTTGTAACAGATGGCATTTGGTTTGATGCCGTCCTTGTCTGTCACGGCAAGCAGGATGCCGACCGGCAGACCAAATAAGTAGCCGGCTGCGGTGGAGGCTAATACCATGTATAAGGTCTCACCGATTCCTTTGATAATCATCTGTGTCACTTCACTCGTCCACATCGCCGGTCACCTCCTCAATTTCCAAGCCTTTTTCTACGAGATACTGTTCCATCTGCTGCTGCAGTTCTGCTTCCGGTGGGAGACCTAAAATCATCTCGCCTTTTGCAACACCACCTACGTTTTTCGTATCTGCGCGAAGAATATTTACCGGGACACCGAATTTTAACACCATATTTGCAATGACAGGTTCAAATGCCGAGTTCTCGGAAAACACGATGCGCAGCTTTTTATCTTCAATGAGCCGGTCAAGCTGACGGCTTTCGCCATTCCAGTCCGTATCGCCTTCCCAGCTGCCTGCAGGGCGGTCCTTAAAAATCAAATCCCGCGCTACTTTGGACTTTGGATGGTTAAAGATATCTGCGACCCTGCCCTGTTCCACAAGCTGACCATTTTCGATGATTGCCACATGACCGCAGATTTCACGGATAACGGACATCTGATGTGTGATGACGACCATCGTGATGCCAAATTTCTGGTTAATGTCTTTTAACAGGTCCAGAATCGAGGCAGTAGTCTGCGGGTCCAAGGCACTGGTCGCCTCGTCACACAGCAGAATCTTTGGATTGCTTGCAAGTGCTCTTGCGATGGCAACACGCTGTTTTTGACCACCGGAAAGCTGGGATGGATAAGACTTTGCCTTCTCAGCAAGTCCGACTGTTTCCAGCAGCTCTAAGGCACGTGCCCTTGCCTCGGATTTTTTTACGCCCTGTATCCGCATTGGGAAACAGACGTTGTCTAAGACATTTTTTTGCATCAGCAGATTGAAATGCTGGAAAATCATTGCAATGTCACTGCGCTGTGCACGAAGCTGCCGCTCCGTAAGGTTTGCCAAATCCTGACCGTTGATGAGCACCGAACCCTCGGTGGGACGTTCCAGATAATTTAAGCAGCGCACCAGGGTGCTTTTTCCGGCACCGGACATACCGATAATACCGTAGATGTCGCCGGATTCAATTTCTAAGGAAATGTCCTTCAGTGCTTCTACGCGGCTGCCCTTTTGCTCAAAGGTCTTATATAAATGATGTACTTCGATTGCAGACATAAGTGAATAGTTCCTTTCAAAAAATAGACGTCTTTTTTTGTACAGGGATTATTATATCTCCCAGAAGAAAAAAGTGTTAATACAAGAAGCCGATTACACGCTATAGGATAAACCTATAACAAAAAATGATGACAAAAAAACATCCCACCAAAACGGATTCGCTTTGATGGGATACCGGTGTTCTTTGCCCAGATTAAAATATCAGCCGGGATTTATTCTTTAAAAGCCGGGCACCATTTACGATTAAAAGGATGCCTGCGGCAATTCCGCCGGTGAGAACACAGATTCCGACGGCGAGGCTTGAAGCGCCGGCAGAACCCATGGTCTTATAAACTTTCTCATCCATATGAAATCTCCTTTTCTAAATGCTTTTCACGTTTTCTTATAGCACCTATTGTAACATCAATCCCATTTTCCGCCAAGCACTTTTTCACGGGAAAAATGATCTGCTTCTTCCGGTGTCAGAAGTCTGACAAACGGCGCTCTTTCCTGGAAAGAACTGTCATTTACTGCATAAAAAATGGTTTTTCTTGCAGCCTCTTTGTTCCAGTCGTGGAAGAGTGCCGGATTGATGTGCGGACCAAAGGAGCAGTCTAAAAACACGGTGTGCGCATACTCTCTCCACGGGCGTCCGAGGTAAACACTGCCGTCGGGACAGCCATTTGAAATCAAGCGGCAGTGGGAGAAAACATAGCCGTATTCTTCGCCCTCAGGGGTGGATGCGGCGGTCACGTAGCCGTGGATAAATCCGCCGGAAGCATTTGTGGAGGTGTTGTGGTCATTCTGCTCTTGTTCTTTTCTCGGCAGAGATTCGATGGTGCAGTCCTCAAAATAGGCAGTGGCACCGCCGAAGATGAAATCGACATCACCGCAGATATAACAGTTTTTGTAGTAGTGCCTGCCCATCGTGCGGGGAGCCGTCTGCTTGGGACCTAAGAATCCGTCCGGCTGTAATTCTTTGGGCGGAAGAGGCGCCGTAAAAAGGGTGTCCTGATGCCCGATGAGGCGGCAGCAGTCTGCCGTAAAACGGTCGCCGTCCGCATAGAGCGCAATCGCCTGTCCATGCGTTTCGGAATCGCCGGAGGCATTTTCTACGGTCAGGTTGCGAAGCATCACATCGTGCGCGTCCACAAACAGGGTGTAAGAGCGAAAAGTACCTCGCTTTTTTCCGTCAGACATGATAAAATTAGCATAATCGTCATAGCGGATAATGGTATCTGCCGGAGAAGTGCCGGTGCCGACAATTGTCACATATGGATGGCGGACAGTGACTTTTTCATAGTAGATACCGGGCGAAAGCGCAATCGTTACAGGTGCGCTGCTGTCACAGGGAAGGCTAAGAAGCGCTTCATTAATACTGTGAAACGGGGTATCGGCAGCAGAATCGGAAGAAACATGGATTGTGGTTGGCATCATTGATAGTCCTTCTTTCCATTTTTTTATCAGTATAGCACAGTTGGGCGATTCGGGAAAGCCAAACAGGGAACACTAAGAAGCGATAAGACCATAGAAAGGGTGTAGATACAAATGGAACTGGAATGGATGAAAGAGAGGGAAGCAATCTGCGATGTGTGCCACAAGATGTGGCAGCTTGGCTGGGTAGCGTCTAACGACGGCAATGTTTCGTTAAAACTTCCGGACGGAACATTTTTAGCAACGCCGACCGGCATCTCCAAAAGCTTTGTGACGCCGGAAAAAATCGTACAGATTGATGCAGATGGGAAAATTCTTGCGGCAGAGGGCGGCTACCGTCCTTCTTCAGAAATGAAAATGCACTTTCGCTGTTATAAGGAACGCGAGGATGTCGGCGCGGTCGTGCACGCGCACCCGCCGGTGGCAACCGGATTTGCAGTGGCAAATGTGCCGTTAGATGAGTATTCTATGATAGAGACAGTTTTATCACTCGGCTCAGTGCCGATTGCACCGTACGGAACGCCGTCCACACCGGAGATACCGGATGCGATTGCACCGTATCTGCCGGAACATGATGCGATTCTTTTAAAAAATCATGGGGCGGTAACGGTCGGAGCGGATGTATACACGGCGTATTACCGGATGGAAACATTAGAACAGTTTGCCAAAATTACACTGACCGCACACTTGTTAGGAGGAGCAGAGGAAATTGACAGGGAAAATATCGAACGCCTTGTGGACCTTAGGAAAAACTATTATAAACTCAGTGGAAAACACCCCGGCTACAAAAAATACAGCACAGATGGCAGACGAGACGGAAACGACTGTGGAAGGAGAGACGAGCATGCAGAAAATCAATAATGAACTTGGACATTGGAACGGACTGCAGCCGTTAGATGAAATCGAAGGATTTCTGGTACGACCGGGTTTTTATAATAAGGAAGGAGCCTGTCTTGCACAAAATGGTGTCAGCTTTACCATTCATTCCTTCGGAGCGACAAGCTGTACCCTGCTTTTATTCCGTCCGCACGAGTCAGAACCATATGCAAGACTGCGCTATCCGGAGTCTTACCACATCGGAAACACATTTTCCATGTTTGTGTTCGGACTGCGCATGGATGAATTTGAGTATGCGTTCCAGCTTGACGGGGAATATAATCCGGCAAAGGGAAAACTTTTTCATAAGGATAACGTACTTCTTGACCCATATGCGAAAGCTGTCACCGGACAGCGGCATTGGGGTGAGAAACCGGAAGGCGGCAAAGATTTTGTCTATCATGCGAGAGTTGTGCAGAACAGCTTTGACTGGGGCAATACGAGACAGCTTGAGACGCCGTTTGAGGACTTGATTATTTATGAAATGCATGTGCGTGGATTTACGAAGGATGCATCTTCAGGTGTTACGGCACCTGGAACGTATGAGGGACTTCGCCAGAAAATTCCGTATCTGCGCGATTTGGGCGTCAATGCGGTTGAGCTGATGCCGATTTTTGAGTTTGATGAGATGGAAGGCAACCGTATGGAGGGCGGAGAGCGCCTTTATAACTATTGGGGCTATAACACGGTCTGCTTTTTCGCACCAAATACCGGGTATACCTCTGTGGAGGAGCATAACCATGAGGGCGAAGAGTTAAAACGCCTGATTCTGGAATTAAAAGAAAATGGAATCGAAGTAATCTTAGATGTTGTATTTAACCATACCGCCGAGGGCAACGAGCACGGCCCGAACTTCTCTTTTAAGGGAATCGACAACGACATTTATTATATGCTGACACCGGAAGGGTTCTACTACAACTTTAGCGGATGCGGGAATGTCATGAACTGCAATCATCCGGTCGTGAGCCGTTTTATTGTAGACTGCTTAAGATACTGGGTGACAGAGTACCGCGTGGATGGATTCCGTTTCGACCTTGCCTCCATTTTAAGCCGTGGACAGAACGGAGCACCCATAGAGCATCCGCCGATTCTGCAAAGCCTTGCCTGTGACCCGATTCTTGGAAAAGTAAAGCTGATTGCCGAGGCATGGGATGCCGGTGGTCTCTATCAGGTTGGAAATTTCCCGTCCTGGAGCCGCTGGGCAGAGTGGAACGGCAAATACAGGGACGATATGCGCCGTTTCTTAAAAGGAGACGACGGACTCGCAGGAACCGCCATCACAAGAATTACCGGTTCAAGGGATTTGTACGACCCGATGCACCGCGGCGAGAGCGCTTCCGTGAACTTCCTTACCTGCCATGACGGATTTACGTTATACGACCTTTACGCTTATAATCAGAAGCATAATGAGAAAAACGGCTGGAACAATACAGACGGAGATAATAACGGAAACAGCTGGAACTGCGGCGCAGAGGGCGAGACGGACGACCCGCAGATTAAGGGGCTCAGAAGACGTATGATAAAAAATGCGTTTGCAACGTTGATGTGCAGCAGGGGACCGGCAATGTTTTATGCAGGAGACGAGTTCTGTAATACGCAGTTTGGAAATAACAATGCCTACTGTCAGGATAATATCATTTCCTGGCTGGACTGGAACCGACTTGAGGAATACAAAGGAATCCATGATTTCTTCCGCTATATGATTGCATTCCGTAAAAAGCATCCGATTATACGCAAATCCACGAAACAGGCGTCCTGTGGCTGGGGAGAGATTACGATTCATAACGGAAGCCCGTGGAATGTGCGCACGGACAACAACAGTCATTTGATTGGAATTATGTATGCCGGAAGGGATGCACAGGACAAACGGGATGACATTGTGTTCTATGGGATGAATGCATTCTGGGAGCCGCTTGGTATGCAGCTTCCGGATCTGCCGTATGGAATGCGATGGAAGCTTTGTATGAATACCTATGTAGAGTATGCAGACGGCAAGGACATGGCGGCACAGACTGATTTCAGGGGCGGAAAGTATTTAACCGTTCCGCCCCGCACGGTTGTGATTCTCGAGGCGGAAGAACTGCCACCGGAACAGGTTTAAATCCACCCGCCGTCTAGCGTGATAATCTGCCCGGTCAGATAGTCGTTTCCGGTACAAATCTGAAGTGCCAGGGAAGCGACTTCTTCCGGCAGACCGAAGCGTCCGGCAGGAATTTCTTCGGCAAGTGCCTCACGCTCCTCCTCGGAAAAACACTGGTTCATCGCAGTGTCGATGACACCACAGGCGATGGCGTTGACCTGGATATTGCTTGGCGCTAATTCTTTTGCGAGTGCCTTGGTGAAAGAATTGATGCCGCCCTTGGTGGCAGAATATGCAACCTCGCAGGAAGCGCCCACATTGCCCCAGACGGAGGAAATGTTTAAAATCTTTCCGGCACCGCATCCCAACATATGCGGGATGGCGAGCTTGCTCGTAGCAAATACGGAAGTGAGATTTGTGGCAACGATGCGATTCCATTCGTTAATTGTCATATCTTGCAGTAGTCCGATATGCGAAATCCCGGCATTATTGACAAGAATATCAATGCCGCCTGTCTGTTCCTCTATCCTTGCAAAAAGTTCTGAAACGGCTGCAAAGTCGCCCATATCACAGATTTCTGCCATTACGCGGGTGTGACAGGTGGCTTCAAGGCGTTCCTTTAAGGCAAAGAGCGCATCCCTGGAATGGGAGCAGGTAATGACGAGCGAAAATCCGGCACAGGCAAAGTTTTCAGCGATGGCGCACCCGATTCCGCGGGAGGCTCCGGTGACAAGTACGGTTTTATTCATGAAAACAGGGTCCTTTCTATATTAATATGGAAGTTTTATCTGAAACTACTATAAGCGACGGCATGGGGGCTGTCAATCGCTTTTGCGTGTTGGAATTGGCGGCAGAAGATATTGATGGACAGGTTGCTTTTTGGAGAAGAATTGTTGTATAATAAGGCAGTTTTAAAATACTTTAGTATAAACGAAAGGACGAGTTATGAAACGGACGAATTTATGGAAAAAAGCACTGGCGGTGGCATTCTCTGCAACATTGATGCTTGGCGTACCGACAGGTGCAGCATTTGCGGAAAATGAAACGGAGAATGATGTTTTAGTGGAGGCAGAAGCCGCTGAAACAGAGGAGAGCGAAGAATTCGAAACAGAAGCTGCAGAAACAGAAATCGCAGAGACAGAGGAAAGCGAGGAAGCCGGGACAGAAGCTGCAGAAACAGAAATCGCAGAGACAGAGGAAAGCGAAGAAGCCGGGACAGAAATTACAGAGACAACAGAAGAGATTGAAGTAACAGATGAGCAGACAACAGCAAACAATTTCACAAATTTACAGTGTGGTGAGAGCGTGTATGCTACACTTTCAAATGGAACACTTACCATATCCGGTACCGGAAAAATGTGGGATGCTGATTCTGACAGAGACAGCGTATTTTTTCAATATGCAAACTCTATCCGGGAAGTTGTGGTAGAAAATGGCGTTACATCTGTTGGAAAATACACGTTTTCGGCCGTTATGACAAGTGGTAAGATAGAAAAACTGACACTTGCGAACAGTGTAGAGACCATTGGATACGGTGCATTCCGCTATCAGAAGAATTTAAGAACCTTAAACTGTCCGAAAAATCTTACCAAAATAGAGACAGATGCATTCTATTATTGTAGTGCACTGCAGACGGTAAGTCTGAATGACAGTCTGGAAACCATTGAGGCAGAAGCATTTTATCTTTCAGGGTTAAAAGAGGTGATTATTCCGGAATATTGCGAGTATATGGACTCCACCTTTAGTTATGGGGTTACGCTTCACCAGAAGACAACGGTTACGCTCAATGCAAATGGTGGAACTGTAAATGGTGCGCAGACAGCAACGCTTATCCAGTATGAAAAAGAAGCTTATGGAAATCCATCCAAATTGCCGACACCTGTCAGAAAAGGATATGATTTCCTTGGATGGTATGATTATACAGATGGTGCAGAAGGAAACAATGTTACATCAAGCGGTGAAACTGTAAAATATCATGCTTATCTGATGGCAAAGTGGTGTAATCATTCCAGCAAAACAGTGAAAAATGCAAAGAGCGCAACCTATGAGAAGGAAGGATATACCGGAGATACTTATTGCGCAAATTGTGGAAAAGTGCTGTCATATGGAAAGACAATCGAACGCAAAAAGTTAGCAGCACCGAAAATGTCAGGTGTTGATAATGTAAAGAACGGATTAAAGATTAAGTGGAAGAAATCCAAAGATGCAAAGGGATATTATGTATATCGTAAGCAGGATGGCAATTATAAGAAGATTGCAACAGTAAAAAAGGGTACTTCTTATGTAGATGAATCCGTAAAAAATTCTACAGGTAAAAAGTATAGCTACAAAGTATGTGCTTTTTACGGAAAGGCAACCAGTAATCTTACCGGCGCAGAGTCACAGGTCAGAGTTGCAAATGCAGACATCAGTTCTTTAAAGAGTACATCCAAAAAGACGATGACGGTGAATTGGAAGAAAGTAAGTAAATGCGGTGGTTACCAGATTCAGTACAGCAAGGATAAGAATTTCCAGAAGAATGTGACAACCAAGAACATTAAAAAACAGTCACAGTCATCTCTGAAGATATCCAAACTTTCCAGTGGAAAGAAATATTATGTGCGTGTCCGCAGCTACAAAGTAGTGAATGATAAGAAATATTATTCTGCCTGGAGCAGCACAAAGAATGTAAAAGTAAAATAAAATCAGGAAACGGAATGCAAATTGGACGGGCTGTAACGTATCGTTACGGCCCATTTCAAAAAAATCCCAAAAAATTAAAAAAATTATCAATTAACACTGGACAGACGCAAAAATATGTGCTAATATAATCAAGCACGATTTGAGAAAGACGTGCAGCCGAAATTACGGCGTGTGGCTCAGCTTGGTAGAGCGCTACGTTCGGGACGTAGAGGTCGCAGGTTCGAATCCTGTCACGCCGACTATAGAAACCCTTGGGGAATAAGGGAAAATGAGAATGGACTTTCCGGAATGGAGAGTCTTTTTTTGTGGTTTTTACCACGTCAGGCAGATTGGGATTGCAAGAACGGCGCACCCCGTTGTATAATGGGCGTAGGCGTGGCTTGTTCCATGCAAATGCGTGCCGGAGACGGCATAGAGAGAGCGTGCACAAAAGGCATGAGATGGAGGATAGAATGGGAAGAGACGTTATCATTGCGTGTGATTTTAACAGCAAGGCAGAAGTAATCGAGTTTTTAGGAAAATTTAAAGAGGAAAAACCATTCGTAAAAATCGGAATGGAACTTTTTTATGCAGAAGGACCGGAAATCGTGCGTACGATTAAGAGCATGGGGCACAAGATTTTTCTGGATTTGAAGCTCCATGACATCCCGAATACCGTAAAAAAGGCGATGGCAGTACTTTCCGGGCTGGATGTGGATATGTGCAATGTGCATGCGGCAGGAACAAAGGCAATGATGGAGGCTGCAATTGAAGGACTGACCAGACCGGATGGAAGCAGACCGTTATTAATTGCAGTAACTCAGCTCACCTCAACCAGTGAGGAAGTGATGCAGCAGGAGCTTTGGATTGACAAGCCGATTGATGAGACTGTTATGCACTATGCAAAGAACACGATGGAAGCCGGCTTGGACGGTGTTGTCTGCTCTCCGCTTGAGGCAGGAAAAGTACATTCCGTATGCGGGGAGAAATTCCTGACCATCACACCGGGTGTACGTTTTGCAGACGGAGATGTGGGAGACCAGAAGCGTGTTACAACACCGGCAAAGGCAAAAGAACTTGGCTCAGATTATATCGTAGTGGGAAGACCGATTACACAGGCAGCAGACCCGGTAGCAGCTTACCGCAGATGTGTGGAAGAATTTGTAGGATAAGACAATGGAAGAACGTAGAATAGGACTGACTGGAAGCACCTTAAAGCTGATAGCAATCGTTACAATGTTCATCGACCATGTAGGTGCTGCGATTGTGGCGCGGATTCTGTTGCAGTACCGCGCCGACATTCCGGTTATTACAGCAATCCGGAACGTTATGGATTACCATACGCTATACGTAGTATATATGACGCTGCGCATGATTGGAAGAATCGCGTTTCCGATTTTCTGCTTTCTTCTGGTAGAAGGATTTTTGCACACCAGAGACAGCCGGAAATATGCAATGCGGCTCGGAATTTTTGCACTGGTTTCGGAGATACCGTTTGATTTGGCGTTTAGCAGTAGCCTTCTGGAGTTTGAATATCAGAATGTATTTTTCACACTGTTTCTCGGATTGCTGACGATGATGGGATGGAATGCCATCGAGAAAAAGTTTGCAGATGGAAGTTTCATGCGGATTCTTTGCAATGCACTTGTCCTTTTTGCCGGAATGGGAGCGGCAGAGCTGCTTCGGACGGATTACGGAATGAAGGGTGTATTCTGCATTATGGTGCTTTATATTTTCCGGAACAAACGGATTTATCAGGTGATAGCCGGATGCCTTTCCTTCTTCTGGTGGGAGATAGCAGCAGTACTTTCCTTTGTTCCAATCTATTTTTATAATGGAAAAAGAGGATTGAAATTAAAATATTTCTTTTATGCGTTTTACCCGGCGCATCTGCTGTTGTTGTATCTTATCTGTCACTTCCTGGGAATTGATGGAGTAGCGGCAGTCTGAAATAACAGAGAGCAACAAAAAGGACTTTAGAAAATGCAGCTTACTTTCTAAAGTCCTTTTGTACATGAAAGATTATAATTGGTAAGGTATATGTAAACCTGCGGGAGACATGAAAAAGGGAGGAACCCACAGGATAATTTTTTGGCGGAGCTGACAGAACCCCTAAACATGATGCAGAAACTCAACAACTCCTTTTGATGATTCTATCTTACCGAAGAAATGTGTACGAAGTTTGACGGCAAAGTGAATAATATCTTAAGAACATCTAATAAATTTCTAAAATATGGAAAGGAAAAAGACAATGCTTGGAACATGTCTGGATGCGGTGCGGCAGCAGTCCCCGCTGATTCACAACATCACAAACTATGTGACGGTCAATGATGTGGCAAATATCATTCTTGCCTGTGGCGCAAGCCCGATTATGGCGGATGACCCTGAGGAAGTCGAGGAAATCACGGCGTTATGCGGGGGACTCAACATTAATATCGGAACACTAAACAGCCGGACGATTACATCGATGGAGCGGGCCGGGCGTGTGTCAAATGAATTAAAAAAAGCCGTGCTTTTGGACCCTGTGGGAGCAGGTGCAAGTAAGCTCCGGACAAAGACGGCGTTAGAGCTGATGGAAAAAATACATTTTGATGTCATCCGGGGAAATATGTCCGAGATTCGCACGCTTGCAGGCGGAAGCGGAAACAGCCGCGGCGTGGATGCGTCGGACGTGGATGCGATTACAGAACAGAATCTCCTGGAAAAAGCGAAGTTTGCAGCAGATTTTTCTGCACAGACCGGAAGCATTATCGTGATTACCGGGGCGGTTGATCTGGTGACAAATGGGAAAAATTGTTATTTTATTCACAACGGAAGACCGCAGATGCAAAAAATTACCGGGACCGGCTGTCAGCTCTCCGGGCTTATGACCGCGTTTCTTGCAGCAAATCCGGAAAAACATTTTGAAGCGGCAGCGGCGGCAGTGTGCGCGATGGGGCTTGCCGGGCAGATTGCCTGGAATCACATGGAACCGTGGGATGGCAACGCGACCTACCGGAACCGGATTATCGATGCGGTGTCGCACATGACAGGGGGCATCCTTGAGGAGGGAGCAGATTATGAATTGCGATAAAAAAAATCTTTTGTTATATGCGGTGACAGACCGGAGCTGGCTTGGAACAGAGAGCCTGCATTCCCAGGTAAAAAAGGCAATTGACGGCGGCGTCACCTTTGTGCAGCTCCGTGAGAAAGAGCTTGCGCAGGAAGCATTTTATAAAGAAGCGTTAGAGATTCAGGCGCTTTGCAGGGAAAAAAATATTCCGTTTGTTATCAATGATAACGTTGCACTGGCAAAGGAGATTGATGCGGACGGCGTTCATGTCGGACAGGAGGATATGGAGGCGGGAGACGTGCGGAGTCTCCTTGGACCGGACAAGATTATCGGTGTTTCAGCGCATTCGGTGGAGGAAGCACTGCTTGCCGAAAAGCGCGGTGCAGATTATCTTGGCGTAGGCGCGGCATTTTCGACCAATTCCAAGAAGGACGTGAGCTGTATCAGCCATGAAACCATCCGTGATATCTGTCAGGCGGTACAGATTCCGGTCATTGCCATCGGCGGGATAAATGAGACAAATATAGAAGAATTAAAAGGAACCGGCATTTGCGGCGTGGCGGTTATCAGCGCTATTTTTGCGAAGAAGGATATTACCGGGGCGGCAAGGACACTGCGGGATCAGGTAGACACTCTGTTTTGATAAAGGAAAGGACTAAAAGGAATGATAAAAGGTGCGATTTTTGACATGGACGGAACACTGCTTGACTCAATGCCAATCTGGGAGCACGCCAGCGAGCGGTATCTGCAAAACAAGGGCATAACGGTGGAGGAGAATCTTGCGGAAATTCTTTTTTCCATGAGTATGCGGAACGGCGCTGCCTATGTAAAGCGGAACTATAAACTGCCAGAGGACATTGACGTGATTGTGGCGGGGGTAAATGAGATTGTGTCGGAGTTTTATCGCACGGAAGCATTTCCGAAGCCCGGGGTGCCAGAGTTTTTAGAGCTGCTTGCAAAGAAAAATGTGCCGATGGTTGTGGCAACCTCCACAGACCGCCATCTGGCGGAAGCGGCACTGAAACGGAACGGTTTTCTCCCCTATTTCCAAAAGATATTTACCTGCACGGAGGTAGGGGCCGGAAAGATAAAGCCGGACATTTTTCTTGCAGCAAAGGAATTCCTTGGCACGACGGTAGAGGAAACATGGGTGTTTGAGGATGCGCTCTATGCAATTGAGACAGCGAAGGCAGCAGGATTCCCGGTGGTTGGCCTCTATGATGATGCGAGTGTAAAACAGCAGGAACAGATAAAGGAAAAAGCAGATATTTACCTCGAAGGAAAGATAGAAGCGGCAGAATTATACAGCCGGATATGTTCTGGCAAGTTGGATGACAGTGTGTTATAATTAGGAAAAACATCGTACGAAGGTATAAAATCATGATACGCAGAGCAGAATTAAAAGACATTCCGGCATTGATGGACATTTATAATGAAGCCATCCTGCATACGACAGCAACATTTGATACAGAAATCAAGGATTATGAAAATCGTCTGGCGTGGTACAAAGAACATACCGGGCGTTATGCCATATTAGTATATGAAGAAGATGAAAGGGTGAAGGGCTATGCCTCCCTGTCACGTTATCGTGACAGAAAAGCGTTTGACCCATCTGTGGAGATTTCGATTTATATCCACAAGGATTACCGAGGGCAGGGCATCGGCAATCGTCTGATGGAGGAAATCCTTTCGGTTGCCGGTGAATCAAAGGAGATACATACTGTGATTTCGCTGATTACCAGTGAAAATGAAGCCAGCATCCATCTTCATGAAAAATATGGGTTTGCTTACTGCGGTCAGATTCGTGAGGCAGGCGTAAAATTCGGGCGCACCTTAAGCCTGAATGCTTATCAGATTGTTTATGATGGAGCTGAGAAGTAGAAAAATGAGGATTCGTTATGATAAAATATTACAAGACCGACGACCAGCTGATTCGGGAGGAGCCTAAAATTGAGGATGGCGTCTGGGTTCAGATGGTAGACCCGACGGCGGAAGAGTGCGCGATGATTGCGGATGTCTTAAACGTCGACATTGGCGATGTGCAGGCGGCACTCGATGAAGAGGAAAGCTCCCGTATTGAACTTGAGGACGGCTACACCCTGATACTTGTGGATATTCCGGCAATCGAAATCCGCCACGGCAAAGAGAGCTACACGACAATCCCGCTTGGCATTATTCTGACAAGGGATGTGATTGTAACCGTCTGCACCGAGGACACGCCGATACTCCGCAACTTTGTCGTAAGCCGCGTCAAGGAGTTCAGCACCAAGAAAAAAATGCGTTTTGTATACCAGATTCTGTTCCGTACCTCTGCCACCTACCAGAGCAATCTGCGGATTATCGATAAGAAGCGTACAGAGATTGAGGGAAGGGTCGGAAAGAACACGGAAGATGCGGATTTGATTGATTTGCATGAGTTAGAGTCCACGTTGGTATACTTTGCGACATCCCTGCGTGCCAATGGCGTGGTGCTCGACCGACTGACCCGCTATAAGCGGTTAGAGCAGTATCCGGAGGACAAAGAGCTGTTAGACGATGTTATTGTCGAGAACCGCCAGGCAATCGAGATGACCAGCATTTACCGAGATATCATAAACGGTACCAGAGAATTGATGTCTTCAGTCATTGACAACCGCCTGAACAACGTCATGAAATATCTCACATCAATTACAATTGTAATGGCAATACCGACCGTCATTTCAGGAATCTACGGAATGAACGTGGATGAACGCTGGATGCCATTTGCGAATACACCGCACGGATTTTTGCTTATCTGTGTGCTGACACTTTTAATTTGTATTATTACGATGCTGTTTCTACGAAAAAAGAATATGCTGTGAGGAAATCGATGAACGGAAAAAGAGTTTTTGCCGGATTTTTTGGAACAATCATTGCCATTGTGGAAATTGGTCTGCTGTCAGGATGCGCTACCGATAAAAATTCGCTTGCGTTGACACAGATTGCAATGTCTGACAAACAGAAGGGATGGGCGCTCACAGCGGAGAATGAACTTTTGCATACCACATCCGGCATTGAAAATTTTACATGTGTGAAAACCTTTGAGAAAACACTTCCGGTTTCGGAAGGAGAGATAAGCCTGTGTGCCGTAGATGAAAATACGGCATATACGGCTTATTTTTCCATGGACGGAGAGAACATTCTGGTGGAGTATACAACGGATGCCGGGGAAAACTGGAAGGACACGGAGGTTTCCTATGCTTCCTATGGCGGAGCCTATAAGGCATATCTGTCATTTACGGATAGAGAGCACGGGTATTTGCTGTACTGTTCGGACCCAGGAGCAGGAATGATGACAAAAATCCTTTTTTCAACGGAGGATGGTGGAGAAACCTGGACACCGCAGCAGGAACTCGAATGTGACGGTGCCCTTTCGTATGATTTTTTCTCAGAAAATGATGGTTACCTTATAGATGAAACCGGCTGTCTTTTAACGCTCAAAGCGTCCGCTGGCACCACACGGTAAAACCAGGCCGTTGGAGGAAACTGGAAGACCAACCTCCTCGGCGGATACCGTTCCGTGATAGCGCTCTAAGGCGGTTGCAATCATATAGGTAAGGACTGCCGGCTGCAAACCGGTAGTGTAGGAGTTTACAAGGAAAAATAGAGGCTGTTCGGATAAAAGCTCTGCACAAAGCTTGATGAGCGGGTAAACAGACTCTTCGATTTTCCAGATTTCTCCCTTCGGGCCGCGGCCGTAGGATGGTGGGTCCATGATGATGGCGTCGTAATGGTTGCCGCGGCGGATTTCGCGTTCCACGAACTTCACACAGTCATCGACAATCCAGCGGATAGGCGCATCGGACAGACCGGATGCGGCAGCATTTTCCTTTGCCCAGGTGACCATTCCCTTAGAGGCGTCTACGTGTGTGACGCTTGCTCCGGCAGAAGCGGCGGCAAGCGTTGCACCTCCGGTGTAGGCAAAGAGATTTAAAACCTTAATCGGGCGTCCGGCGTTCTTAATTTTTTGGGAAAACCAGTCCCAGTTGGTCGCCTGCTCCGGAAAAAGTCCGGTATGCTTAAAGCTGAACGGCTTCAGATGAAAGTTTAAGGTCTTTTGAATCGGAAGCGGATAAGAAATCGTCCACTCCTGCGGCAAATCAAAAAATTCCCATTCGCCGCCGCCCTTTGCACTTCTGTGATAATGGGCGTTCATTTTTTTCCAGCCTTTTTCTTTCTTTGGGGTGTCCCAGATGACCTGCGGGTCGGGGCGCACCAGCAGGTAGCTGCCCCAGCGCTCTAGCTTCTCGCCTTTTGAACAGTCAATCACTTCATAATCTTTCCAGTTATCTGCAATCCACATGATGGGTGTCCTCGTTCTTTCTATATAAAATAATCTCGTAACATTCATTATAACAAAATTATATTCATTGGAAAAGGGGAAGCCGAAAAGATTGCAAGATTGCTTCATTGTAAAATGAAATGCGACAAGAGTTATTAAACTCTATCGCATTTCTTTTTTTATACCATAAAACGAGAAAATGCGTTGAGGTTTAACAACCTTGACGCATTTTTTAAGTTGTTCTGAAAGGAGGGTAAGGCAATGCGTAAAGGAGATAAGCGATTAAAGTACGAAGATAGAAAAGAAATTGAAAAAATGAAGAATGACGGCGTAAGGGTCGTGGTCATTGCCGAAAAAATCGGAGTACACCGAGCCACAATTTACAACGAGTTAAAACGTGGCGGGACACCTTACAGAGCGGAAGTAGCACAAAAAACAATATAGGGAGAATATGAAGAATCAAGAAATAGAAGAAAAAGCTAGAGAGTTGGCGGATATGGTCGGTTCTGTGGCGGTAGATGAAAACCTACCATTAGAAGTTATAGAAATGACCGCAGATATTTTAAAAGAGGATTGTGAGCAGATAAGACAGGCAGCAGTTGATATAGCGGAGGAAGAAAGGGCAATACGCCTTGAATATAGCACGGACACAACGAAAGGAGGGGCAGCATGGCGGGCAGCAGAACAGAGAAGCACACAGCGGTATACCGAAACGTGAAGCGGTGCGAGTTTCATAATATCGGGGATTATATCGTAGTGACAAGCATTATAGGCGGTACAACCTTTTGTGCGTTTTTCGATTCGGGATTACACACGGAAGAGAGTATAAAAAGGCGTGGAAGTATTAAGTTACATTCCATTTATGCCAAACATTAAAAATTAAAAGCAGGAGGACAAGGAAGAATGAACGCAGTAGACCACAACAATGTAGTAATTTTTGATAATAGAGGGATTCCCTCTATTATGTGCAGATTCGTAAGACCAAAGGATACCGAAGAGGTCCCGGCAGTATTCAAAATCGGGGATAAGGTGGCAGATGCCATTTACATATCCAAGTACCCGAATATCGTAATTGACGGCAGAGCCTACAGTATGCCAATGGCAGACCCGACCGTAAATATCACATTTGACGGTGCGGTACAGGCTTGCAGATGCAAAGGGTTAGGTTGGCATCTTATGACCGCCGTAGAGTACGAATATCTGTTAAATCAGAGCAGAGAAAAAGGCACAATGCCACACGGTAACACCGATTGGGGCAAGGACTACTACCACAATGACGAACAGGGCAAGGTAAGTAATCTTGGAAGAACATACACAGGTACAGGACCGGTTACATGGAATCACGACCATACACCTTATGGAGTATCAGACCTTAACGGTAATGTATGGGAATGGTTGGCAGGATTAAGGATTAAGGACGGAGTAATAGAGTTTATCCCGGACAATAAAGCAGCATCCCCATACTGCGACCTGTCAAAGGATAGTGCCGAATGGCAGCAGGAGGAAACATCCAAGGGACCGGTAAGGGCAAATGTGGAATGTGGAGAAATCACAATTACGGATGCCGTGGCAGCAGATGATTACGAGCCGGATTATGACGGAGTACGAATTGAGAAATTAGAGGTTGAGTTATCAGAAATTCCACAGGTGCTTAAAGATTTGGGAATTATTCCGGATAAAAGAGCAGAGGAAGAGGGAAAGACCTATGTATACTTTGATGCCACCGAGGGCGAATATATGCCTGTCCGTGGGTCGGCGTTCTTCACTACTTCTCGTTCGGGTCCGTCCGCTCTCCACTTGGCTAACCCTCGTTCCGACTCGGGCTTCATCATTGGTTTCCGCTCCGCTTTTTATGAGGTAAACGGAAAACTGATTACTGAATAACTGTTAAGGGGTGCGGTAGCACCCCTGTACTTGAAAGGCGGTAACTATGAAGCGAAGCGAATTAGAAAAGCACATAGGCGAGAGCGTGGAAGTAAAGCTATTTGACGGCGATACAATGCAGGGAGTTTTAAGGAAAACAGGCACGGAAGAGGTAAGAAATAACCCCAACCTGTACTTGAAAGGTGGGTATTACTTTTTATCTCACAAGGATACCTATGTATGTAAATCCTGTTTATTCCGGGTATCCCATATCAAGAGCCTAAAAGTGCTACAGGAGGAATAAAGTGAAACCAATAAAAAGAAAGTACAAGCCTACAATCGTATGCGATAAGTGCCATAAATCCATAGGAAAGACGAAACCGAGTTATAAAAAAGTCGGGGAAATCGAATACAGGTATTGGCGTTGCAGACATTGCAGTACCGTATATGTCATATCTGCCACGGATGCAGAGTTAAGGAAAAAGATACAGGAATATCAAGAGTTTGTAGACGAGTACAAAGACAAGGAAATGCCACAAGAGGAAATGCAAAAGGCACAGCTTATATTACAGACTAATGTAGAGCGTAGCCGTGAAATTAAAGAGCAGTACCCTCTTACGCTAAAGCCTTGGGAAAGGTAAGACAATGAAGTACAGAGGATTGACATACAACAGGGAAAAAGAATCTTACGAGTGGGTCTACGGTCTGCCGTCTTACGGATATGCAACGGATGAAGTGGCGGAGATTGGCACGGTCTACGGAGATTTTAAAGAGATATTTCCGGACACCTTGGGAGAACAGACACCTTACAGGGATAAGAACGGCAAAGAAATTTACACAGGCGATATTGTAGCCTTGGAAGTAGACGGACAGATAAGAGAATTTGTAGTAGACAAGGCAACAGTTGACAGGGAATATAATACGCTTCCGAACTTTGAGGGCGATACCGTAAAGGTTACAACGGAATACAACGAACTTATTATTGAGTTGGTGGGGGAGGATGAGTAAATGATAGACATTGAAGTATCACAGGAAACCACCAACAGGCTACACGCTATTTTATCCGGCTTGGGAAAAGCGGACGAAAAAGTATTAAAACCTGCTATGCAAAGAGGATTGATAGCGGGGCGGACGGCTTTTAATAAGCAGATTAAGAGTGTGTACTATGTAAGTCCGGCGGTTATATCGAGGTATTCACATATTGGATATAAAAAGGTTGAAATGCGGAGTGACGGACTGATAGGGAGCATTGAGTACGCAGGTACGGTTATCCCACTTATTAAATACAATGTCACACCACAGAAAGCAACATACGGTAAAACACCTGTAAAGGCAGCGGTAAAGCGGAGTGAAAGCCAAGTAGAACTTGCAAAATCATTTACCGCACAGATGCCAAACGGTCACATAGGAATATATGAGCGTAAGAGTGATTCAAGCTATCCGATTAAACAGCTTTACGGTCCGTCCGTGCCAAGAATGGCGGAAAATGCCGTTGTATTAAAGACGGTCGAGGACAGGGTAAACGAAGTAATCAACAATCGTATGGAACATGAACTTGATAGAATTTTGAACGGAGGTAGTTAATGACAGCGATTGACCTATTAAATGCACTTAAAGCCTATACGGAAGATAAAGTAAAAGATATGCGGTTAATCACAAGAGTGCCGGAGAATGGAACAGACCCCGGAGAGCGACCGCCGTTAGTTTTTATCGGGAACTTGCCAAACAAGGAACAGGAAAAGAAAGCAGCACCCTACATACTTCTTAAATTGCTTACCAAAAAGGTAGATGATGAAGAGAATGTATGCAGGGTGCGTATTATTTGCGTTACATTTTCGGAGGATAAAAACGAGAATTATATGCAATGCCTTAACCTTGTCACAAAGATAGAAACAAGCCTGTTAGAGGATGTGGTAATAGATAAACATTATTCCTGTCAGAAGCCGATAGAAACAATTATCTATGATGAAAATATGGAATTGTACCAAGTTGGAGAACTTATGACAATTTGGGAGTTACCACAGATTCGCAGGGATGTAAGACAGTATTTAGAGTAAAGGAGGTTGGAAAGTATGCCAAGAGCGAGCAGAACAGCCACAAAGGCAGAAGAAACCGAACAGGCGGTAAATTCTACGGCAGAAACAGAAAAACCGCAGGAAACGGCAAATACGAATGCCACAGAGGAAAGATTTATTTATATCGGACCGACAACAAACACCGGGTTGGTAGAAAATACGATTTTTACAGGAAACAGGGAAACAGTTGAAAAGTATTTAGAACCGACCATTGAGAAGTTACCACAGGTAAGATTGCTTATTGTGGCAACGGAGAGCCTTGCGGTATGCAAACCAAAAGTAAAGACGGCAGGAACATTATTGAATAAATATTACAATGATGTTTTAAGTCTTATGAGAAAGCCAAAGGAGGACTAAGGTAAATGAGTAATTACTATCACGGAGCGAAAGCAAGTAAACAGGCTACAAGCGTTTCAACACCTGTTGTTGCGGACAGCAGTATACACCTCATTGTAGGTACTGCCCCGGTACATACAGTAGGCGGAAAAGTAAACGAGCCTGTATACGCTTCCAATTATGCGGAAGCGGTGGCAGCAATGGGATATAGTGACGAATGGGATAAATACGATATTTGCGAGGAAATCTATTCATCATTCAAGCTGTATTCTAATGGACCTATTATTATGGTTAATGTCCTTGACCCTGCAAAGCACCTTAAAGGAGCGGAAACGGTAGAAAAGACATTAGCCGGAGGAATCACAGAGTTACCGTATGAAGCGGTAAGCGATACGGTAGAGGTAAAAGGATATGACGGCGAGGATTCGCTTACAGAAACATACACAAGGGGCGAAGATTACGACCTTTTTTATACAGACGGAGTATTAAGATTAGAGCGTATCGAAAGTGGAAAAATCAAAGCGGACAACGCAAGACTTAATATTAAGTTTAATTCCGTTGACCCTAGCAAGGTCACAAAAAAGGAAATTATCGGAGGATATGACACAAATACCAATAAATCAAGTGGTTTTGAGTTGGTAGATTCCGTATATCCTAAGTACGGCGTTATCCCTACACTCTTCCTTGCACCGAACTTTTCTACAGATTCGGAGGTAGCTGCAATTATGGCAGCAAAGGCGGAGAACATTAACGGATTATTTACAGGAAAAGCAATCATTGATGCAGACACAGAAACGGTAAAGGTATATTCGGATGTTCCAACGTGGAAGAGCAAGAACAATATCACACAGCCGTCACAGCTTGTTACATGGCCCAAGTATACGCTTGGCGGTAAAATCTACCATTCATCCGTACATCAGGCGGGCGTTATGTCAAAGACGGATGCTACAGAGGACTTAGGCGGAGGTTCGCCGTGCGAATCAGCAAGTAATAAGACTATTCAGATTGACGGAATGGCACTTGCAGACGGCACAGAGGTACTTTTAGACCTCGTAAAAGCGAATTACCTTAATTCAAACGGAATTATCACGGCATTAAACCTTACAGGCAGTTTTGTATCTTGGGGCAATGAAACAGCTTGCTACCCGGCAAATACAGATGTTACGGATTATTTCTATTGCGTAAGCCGTATGTTTAGCTGGGTAGCAAATTCCGTTATCCTCTCAATGTGGAGCAAGGTTGATAAGAAGTTAAATAAACGCCTTATCGAATCCGTTACACAGAGTATTAACATTTGGCTCAACGGCTTAATGGCGGAAGAGAAGATTTTAGGCGGTCGTGTTGAGTTCTTGGAGGAAGAAAACACCACAGCGGACTTATTGGCAGGCAAGGCAAAATTCCATATCTACCTTACACCGCCAAGTCCTGCAAAGGAACTTGATTTTGTATTAGAGTATGACGTAAGTTATCTCGAAAATATTTTTGCGTAGGAGGTAAAACAGGATGCCAAAGATTGACGAAACAGTAATCGGGTTTGCGGTGTACGAAGATGCAACGGAATATATCGGAATCTCCGAAGTTACATTGCCCGAAATTTCAAATATTACCGAAGAAATCAGCGGGGCCGGCATTGGCGGTAAAATCGAATCTGTAATTTTAGGTGCGATTGAAGCAATGAGCCTTACCCTCAATTTCAGAACGGTAACAAATAATGCGATTAAATTACATGAGCCTAGACAGCACAATATTGATTTAAGAGCAGCACAGCAGCAGAAAGACACCGTAAAGGGTACTACAGAGGTTGTATCTGTAAAACATATCCTTGTAGTAACCCCGAAGAAACTTAACCCCGGAAAAGTTGCCACGGCAGCGGCAGCAGAGGTAAGCGGAGAGTATGCAGTAAGTTATTATGCTACATACATTGACGGTAAGAAAAAGTTGGAGATTGACCCACTTAATTATATCTACTATGTAAACGGAAAAGATTACTTAGCGGATGTAAGAAAGGCACTTGGAAAATAAGCACGGGAAACCGTGCTTTTCCTGTATTTGGTAGAAAATTGGAGGATTAAACACAATGGAAGATGTAAAGCAGACAGCAGTAGCAACAGAAGAAAAGAAAACGAATGTGACCGAATCGGACACAGACGGATTAAATTACACCCATGTATTCAAGAAGCCTTTTGAATTTGAGGGAAAGACATACGATAAGTTGACTTTTGATTTTGAGGGTCTTTTAGGTTCGGATATGATTGCCGTTGAAAATGAAATGGCAGCAGTTGGCGAGTATGTATTATCGCCGGAAATTTCAACATCTTTCCTGTCTAAAATGGCAGCGAGAGCAGCAGGCGTAGGAAGTGACCTTATCGAGCATTTACCTATCCGTGATTTTGGAAAAATCAAGAATAAGAGCAGAGATTTTTTAGTGACAACAGGCTTAACAGATTAAACCCCGGAACTTGGGTAAGAGAAAATGCACTTTTACTTTCAAGACAGACACACACAGGGGTTGATTATTGGGTAAGCCTTACAATCCGTGATTTAAGAGGGTGGATACGAAGCCTTAACGGATTGATAGAAAAAGAGAAAGCACAACAGCAGAACAACCAATAACATATCCGCCCTTGAAACACAGGGCGGATTTTAACAAAGAAAATAATCATAATTTACATAGATTCAGCACTTGCACAGGCGGGTGCTTTTATTATGCCCGAAAGGAGGTAAAGGCGTGGCGAGTGCAAGACAATTTCAATTTTTCTTTCAATTAACCGCAGCCTTGGGGCCGAACTTCTCTAAGACCTTTAAGACAGCAAACAGCACTATGACCCTTTTGGGCGATAATCTGAAAGAGGTTAGAAATAAGTTAAAGGATGTATCGGCGTATCAGAAACAGCAGACGGCAGTAGAGAGAAGCAAGCAGAGAGTTACAGACCTTGAAAAAGAACACGAAAGGTTACAGGCGGAGTATGATGCAACAGGCGGAGAATCCGAGAAACTTAAAAAGAAATTAGAAGCCAATACGGAAGCATTGGCAAAGGCAAGGGATAAGGCAGCAGACGAAGCGGAAAAATTGGAGGAAATGGGGCAGGCACTCCAAGAAGCGGGCATAAATACAGACAACCTTGCTAAAAACACAGAGGAATTACAAAAGCAATATGACAGGTTGCAGAAATCACAGGAGAAAGTTGCAGCCATTAACGAAAAAATAGATAAGAATAACGCAGCGATAGCACAAACAAAGTCACAGTTGACAGGAACAATAGGAGCAATCGCAGCAGTAGGAACGGCGATATATGTCGGACCGGTTAAAAAGGCAGCCGAATTTCAAGAGCAGATGTCGGGAGTAAAGGCAATATCGGGAGCAACAACTGAGGAAATCGCCCAACTTTCAAACAAAGCTAAAGAAATGGGAGCATCAACAAAGTTTACCGCAACAGAAGCCGGACAGGCTATGGAATATATGGCTATGGCAGGTTGGAAAACCGAGGATATGTTAGGCGGTATCGAGGGTATTATGAACCTTGCAGCAGCTTCCGGGGAAGATTTGGCAGGTGTATCCGATATTGTAACGGATGCCTTAACGGCTTTTGGGTTGAGTGCATCAGATGCCGGGCATTTTTCAGACGTATTGGCACAGGCATCAAGCAATGCAAACACCAATGTAAGTATGATGGGGTCAACATTCCAAAAGGTCGCACCTGTAGCCGGAGCATTAGGGTATAGCGTAGAGGATATGTCTTTAGGTATTGGACTTATGGCAAATGCAAGTATTAAGGCAGAGGTCGCAGGTACAAGTTTAAAGACAGCATTAGCCAATATGGCGAAGCCGACAGATGCACAAGCGGCAGCAATGGAGAAATACGGCATAAGCCTTACAAATGCAGACGGCTCTATGAAGAGTTTCGGGGATGTAGTAAAGAACCTCCGAAGCAGTTTGGGCGGATTGTCCGAAGCGGAACAGGTGGCAGCAGCAACAACGATTTTCGGAAAAGAAAGTTTTGCGGGTATGCTTGCTATCGTAAACGCATCAGAAGCCGATTTTAATAAACTTACAGATGCGGTATATAACTGTGACGGTGCAGCTAAACAAATGGCAGAAACCAAGTTGGATAACCTTAACGGAAGTATCACATTGGCACAATCTGCATTTGATGCTTTACAGGTGGAACTTGGAGAGTTGTTATTGCCGACCCTTACAGAGGGTGTGAAGAGGTTTACAGAAATAGTAAACGCAGTAACAAATTTTGTAAGAGAGAATCCGCAGGCAACAAAAACCATTGCCAAAGTTGCGGTTGCATTAGCGGGGTTAAAAGTCGGAGGACTTGCAGCAAAGCTAGGTTTCCTTGAAGTAAAAGGCGGAATACTCAATGTTCAAAAAGCCTTTGAAATAATCAAGGGAATCGGAATGAATAAGTACCTACAAAGCCTTACAGGCGGATTTTTGAATTTTAAGAATATCGGTAGCGGTATTCTTGGATATTTCACAAGCGTAAAGAACGCAGCCGGGGGCGTAAGCAGTGCATTAGGCGGAGTATTAAGCAACAGCACCTTGTTTACAAAGATTGGTAGTGTATTTAGCGGTATCGGTGGGAAAATCGGCGGTACTGTAATGGGAGCGGGTTCAAAACTACTTAACCTGTTTTTAAGTCCGTTTACACGAATGGGCGGTAAACTTGGCGGTATCCTGTCGGGAGTTGGAACAGTTATAGCAAATTCGCCTTTAGGAAAGGTTGGGAATCTCATAGGTGCAGGATTCGGGAAAATAACGAAGTTTATAGCACCTGTAGGAAATGCAATAAAAACCATGCTTGGACCGTTGGGGAATTTGGCAAGTTCCGTATTTGGTCCGCTTGGTGGAGTGGTAGGTAAGATTTTACCGATTGTTGGAGTAATCACAACAATTATTACTGTTATTCAGTTGGTAAAAAATCACTTACAGGAAATCAGAGCATTTATAGAAAAGACATTCGGAAGTGAAGCGTTGGCAATCTTTGACAAGATTGTAGCGGTTATTACGAATGTTGGAGATACCATTAAAAATATTTTCTCTGATAGCAATATCGGAGAAGCGAGAAACAAGATACAAGAGATTTTCGGGGATAAAGGCGTACAGGTATTTGATACGCTTGTAAATATCCTTGGAAAGGTAAAAACGGCGGTATCAGATGTAATAGCATTTGTGACAACCTATGTAGTTCCTGTTGCGGAACAGGTATTACAGGTAATTATAAATGATGTTGTGCCGGGTATTGTGAGTTTCATACAGGCAGCAGCACCTACGATAATGTCAATCATTCAAAGTATTGTTGATTTTGTCGGTGCGGTCATTCCAATTATTGCCGATTTTATAGCCGGATTGATGCCGATTATATCGGAACTTATCTCGTTTTTACAGACCTATGTATTACCGATTATATCGGAATTGTTCAATTTTATAACAAGTACCGTACTGCCTGCTATATCGGCAGCGATTCAAGCAATTTTGCCTGTAGTTACTAATGTTTTATCGGTATTGCTTCCGGTAATTCAAACTGCCTTAACAACAATTTGGAACATAGTAGCACCAATCGTACAGGGAATTTTACAGGTGGTGCAAGCTGTAATGCCTGTAATCTTATCCGTGGTTCAATCTGTGATTGGTTCAGTGCAGGGCATAATACAAAATCTTATGACCGTGTTAAGCGGAATTATAGATTTTGTGACAGGCGTATTTACAGGTAATTGGTCGCAGGCTTGGAACGGAATTAAGTCTATCTTTTCGGGAGCGGTTGGAGGTCTTGGCGAAATTATCAAAGCACCATTGCGAGCCGTTGTATCAGCGGTTAATACCGTGATTGGTGGACTTAATAAATTGAAAGTGCCGGATTGGGTTCCCGGACTTGGCGGAAAAGGAATTAACATACCTTTGATTCCGGGATTTGCAAAAGGTACAGACAGGACACCGGGTACATTTATAGCCGGAGAGAATGGACCGGAGTTGATTACAAACGCTGCCAACAGAAAAGTATTTACGGCAGCACAGACAGGACAGATATTTAACAATATCTCACAGGCACAGACGGCGGATAATGTATCCGCAAGAATGAGCGGGGCCGGCACAATCGTTATAAATGTTCAAAATTCGCCAAGCGTTGTAGTGAACGGAAACGGCGAAGCAAATAACATTAAGCAACAGTTAGAACAGTATGACGAAGCATTTTTAGAAAAGCTACGAGCAATCATTGTTGCAATTCTGAAAGAACAAAAAGAACAGGAGGACAGGGTAGTATATGCTTAATAACACTTATACAACGGTATCCGGGGATACTTGGGATATTGTAGCTTATAAAGCCTATGGCAATGAAATGTATATGGATACTCTTATTAAGGCGAATATTGAGTATAAAGATACCTATATTTTTCCAGCAGGGGTTGTATTGACCTTGCCGGAAATTGAATTAACGGTATCGGAATCCCTGCCACCGTGGAAACAGGGGGTAACGGTAAGTGAGTAACAAGAACTACGCAAGGCGTACCGTGGTAAAACTGTACTTTAAGGGTGCAGATATATCCAAGGAATTATCCAAGTATCTGTTATCCCTGTCCTTTACAGACAAAGAAGAGGACGAAACGGACGATATAAGCCTATCCTTGGACGATAGGGAGGGTAAATGGATTAAAGATTGGCTCAATACGAGCAAAGCGGTAAAAACGAAAACAGAAACGGTTACTACAGGCGGTGGAGAGATAAAGGTAGGTGCTATTGTGAAATTCAAGGGCGGACCGGTATATATATCCTCTATGGCAGCAGAACCGACAGTAAACAGGGGTGCAAGCACCTGTAAATGCACAATAGCGAATCACAACGCACACCCATATCATCTTATATCACAGGACGGACAAAGGGTATACGGTTGGTGCAATGCTTCAGACGTGGAGGGAGGACAGGCAACAACCACAACAAAAACGACCGTGATTAAGGAAAAGAAAGCATTTAAGGGTACGGAGATACACGCTATTGTAATACAAAAAAATCCGTATTCAGACGGAAAAGATAAGGTATTAGATTGCGGAAAATTTGAGATTGACAGCGTGAGTTATCAAGGACCACCGCAGAAATTAACCATAAAGGCTACATCAATACCGTACAGTACAAAGTTACGGCAGGAAAAGAAATCTAAGACTTGGGAGAATACCAATCTTAAAAATATAGCAGAAAAGATAGGCAAGGGTAACAGTATGAAAGTAATGTATCTTTCAAGCTACAACCCAAGCTACAAGAGAAAAGAGCAGGTAAACACGGCGGATATAGTTTTTTTGAAAAAGCTATGCAAAAATGCAGGTATTTCCTTAAAGGTTACATCAAAAACCATTGTTCTTTTTGACGAAGCAGATTATGAAAAGAAATCATCCGTTAAAAAGATAAAGGCAGGGAAAGGAAATATATTAAGCTATAGTTTTTCTACAAAAACGGCAGATACATCCTATTCAAAATGCCATGTATCATATACAGACCCGAACACAAAGAAAACTATTGAAGCTACATACACAGCACCGGGAGCAGACCCGGACGGACAGACATACGAATTTAAGCATAAGGTAACAAGCCAAGCGGAAGCGTTGGAGTTAGCAAAGTGCCAGTTGCGACAGAGAAATAAAGGCGAAACAACAGCGGAATTTACCTTAGTCGGGGATGTGGACTATGTGGCAGGCATAACCGTAACTGTATACGGATACGGAGAATTTGACGGAAAGTACATAGTAGAACAGGCACAACATAGTATCACAGGCGGATACAAGGTACAGATAAAGTTGCGTAGCGTGTTGGAGGGGTATTAAATGGCAGGATTCAGCAGTACAGATATGCAGGAACTAAAAGATATTGTAAGAATCGGACAGGTAAGTAAGGTAAACGCCGGAGAAATGACCGCAAGGGTACAGATTCCGGACCAGGGCATAGTTACAGGAGATTTAAGGATTGTAAAACGACCGCCAACCGTGGAATGTGAAACAGGATGCAAGATTAAAGTAAAACCTTGGATTCCAACCGTAGGGCAATGGGTATTGTGCATATTCAAGCCGGACGGAGAGGGGGACGGTTTTGTTATAGGAGGTATCTAATGGCAGAGATTGGAACACTTGGGGATATTGTCTTTAAGGTATCGGCAAATAAGGTAAGAACCTTTGACGATTTGAAGATAGACAGTAAAACCAATTATGCAAAACACACAAGGCATCTTAAAAAGCCGTTATTAGAGTTTCAATACAATGATGCAGACACGGCGAGCCTTACCATTTATCTATCCGCATTTCTTGGGGTAAATCCCAAGAAAATGCAGAACAAAATAGACAAGTACAGAAAGAAAGGAAAAATCCTTACGCTTGTTATCGGCGGTAAGAAATACGGCAGCCAATGGGTTATCACAGGACATACAAAAGATTATGAGAAATTCGATAATCAAGGAAACCTGTTGATAGCCAAAAGCACCTTATCGCTTGAACAGTACGCAAAGAGGTAGAAAGGCAGGCAGGAATGAGTTTTACGATAGATACCGCACAGGAACAGCCTATAAACCTTGCACCTCAAACACTATACGAGGAAGTAATACAAAATGTTTGGTTTTTGCTATCCTCGTTAGAATATGACATACCGCTTAACCGTGAGTTTGGATTAAATGCAGCTTACATAGATAAACCGATTACAACAGCAACGGCACTTGCAACGGCAGATATTTATGACAAAATCGGAGAATATGAGCCGAGAGCAGAGATTGTAAGTATAGATTTTACGACAGACTACGAAAGGGGCATATTAAAACCTAAAGTGGAGGTAGAAGTAAATGGCGAATATGACGAATACGACGAGGAATATACCGAGTGAGTTACCCGAGGTTGAGTTTGTGGATACCGATACGGAAGCACTTGTAAATAAACTGATAGCCGGATACGAAGAGATTACAGGCAGAACCTTATACCCTGCCGACCCTGTAAGAGCGTTTATCCTTTGGCTTGCAAGTGTAATCATACAGGAAAGGGTAAATATCAACGAATCGGCAAAACAGAACTTACCAAGATATGCCACAGGGCAAAATTTAGATTCATTAAGTGAAATATTCCATAACACATACAGGCTACAGCCTACGGCAGCAAGGACAACGCTTGGATTCAGTATTACAACGGCACTTGATAAGGAGTATGTGATAACGGATGAAATCGAGGTAACGGTAGACGGATACATAAACTTTGTGACAACGGGATACTTGACATTCCCAGCAGGAGAAACATACGCAGAGGTAGAAGCGGTATGCACGACATTAGGAGAGGACGGAAACGGCTTTACACCCGGACAGGTAAGCAGACTTGTTACAGAGGAATTTTTATATTTTAAGGAAGTGGCAAACACAACAGAAACAGCCGGGGGAAGCGGAGAAGAAAGCGATACCGCATATTACAACCGTATGAGAGAATCCGAAGAAAGCTACACTACCGCCGGACCGAGAGGGAGTTATATATATCACGCTAAGGCGGTATCCTCACAAATAAGTGATGTATCCGCAGAAAGTCCGCAGGACGGAGTAGCAGATATAAGGATAATGCTATATGGCGGAGAGTTGCCGAGCGAGGAACTTATAAAAGAGGTGCAGGCATATTTAAGTGCAGATGATATAAGACCTATGACGGATAAGGTAACGGTCGCAGCACCGACAACGGTTGATTTTGATATTGAATTAACATATTACATACCAAAAGACAAGGAAGCAAGCACCAAAGAAATCAAAAGGGCGGTTGATTTGGCGGTGGAAAGCTACGAATTATGGCAGACCTCTAAAATGGGGCGGGATATTAACCCGTCCTATTTTTATGCAATCCTTATGGATTCGGGCATAAAGAGGGCGGATATTAAAAAACCTGTATTCACGGAGATACCAAAGGGAAGCGTTGCGGTATTGAAAAAGTGTACCGTAACCTTTGGAGGGGTCGAAGATGAATAGTTTAAAAGATGCCGATTTTTACGCAACATTTCCGCCCGCCTTGAAAAAGGATGAAAAAATGGTTGCGTTGGGTCGGCTCATAGCGGACGAACTGCACCAAACAGTAGAGCAGACAAAAAAGAATATCATATATGCCAATATAAACGAGTTATCGGAAACGTGGCTTGATGTATTGGCGTATGACCTCCATGTAGATTGGTACGATTACGATTACCCGATAGAAGCGAAAAGGGCGATTATCCGGGATAGCGTAAGAGTGCATCAGAAATTAGGCACAAAGGCAGCCGTTGAAATGGCTTTGGGTGGAATACACCCAAAGAGTGAGATAGAAGAGTGGTTCGACTACGGAGGAAAGCCGTACAGATTCCGTATTGTACTTGATACGACAGAATCAAGGGTTGCAGCAGACTATGACGAGATTATAAAGACGGTTGACATATACAAGCGTTTAACGGCTCATTTAGACGGTCTTTATTACCAAGGGTCTATTACTGTGGTAGTAATGCCTAAAACGGAATTTTGGCTATATTCCGTGCCTATGACAGGGCAATTAAAGGCAGGAACAGAACCACACAGAAATACGGTTGGTGCGGTTGAAAATACGGTTATAGATGTAATGACACAGGCAGCGGGATATACGGCAAAATTTACACCGACAGGAACGAAGCCGGACAGGAATATTACATTTGCAACAAAGGATACCGAGATTGTGACCGAATCGGACACAATGGGATACCAATATACGAGCAATCAGACAGGACAGGCAAAAGCCGGAACGATACCGCAGAGAAACACGGCGGGAGGTGTAGCACAGGAGGGAATAACCGCACAGGCTACAGGGCAGGCATATAAGTTTGATTCAGAACTTGCAGGAACAAAGCCGGATAGAAATATACAGTATCAAACGGCGGATGTGGCAGCAGTTGGAGAAACAGAAGTGCAAGCCTATCCGTTTGAAAGCATATTTGTAGGAACAGCACCCGACAGGGCGGTAACTGTAAAGGACAGAGATATACAGACGGTGGCAGACACCGAAACAGAACAATACCCTTATGAAACAGATATGACAGGACAGAAGAAAACAGGTACAGAACCTTATACAAACACAAAACCCGGAATATCTGATAAGGGAATGGCAACCACGGCAGAAACCGAAAGCTACCAATACGAGGTAAAGCGTTGCGGTAAGAATCGGTTATAGCAAATAAAAGTAAAGGAGAGTAAAGAAATGCTGACAGAAAGAGCCTTAGAGAGTTTCAAGCAGTTTGTAGAAACCAACATTGCTTACGCTATGGTCGAGTATGGCGGTACTATGCACAAGGCGAAAATCTTAACAAGAGAACGTTTAAAAGACGGCAGGGTAGCGTTGAGTATTTCCATTACCCCGGAAGTATCGGGGACCACAACAATTACGAAAATTCAGTTGTACGATACGGCTAGTAAGTTGTGGGCGGAAAAGAGCGAAGCAATCAAATTAAAAGGTACACAACAGGGCGTGTTGTACCGATTCAGTTTTAATTTTAAGGAGGAATAGAGCAAATGGGATTATTTAAGATTTGGAAAGACCATGTAACGCAGTATTCCAACCGCTACAGGGAAGTGCAGAACGCAGACGGTACAATCACACACGAAGCCGTAGAGGGCGAAGTAGTGCAGGAGGGTACACCACAGAACGCACAGAACTTTAACGATTTGGAAGAGAGGGTATTATCAGCCGGGTTAATCGCCAATCTTGCAATGCTTAAACTTGGTGCAGCAGAAAGCAGGATTAAGGGATTACAGGGAGAGATTGTAGAAGCAACCCTTACCAATACAAAATCATACCCTTTTAACAATTCCAAAAAGACCCTTGCACTTACCACACCAAGGGGCAATTTGGACTATACCGTAAATGTTGAAGCGGAAGCAAAGGACGCAGGTGGTGTAGGAGAAATCCGTATTACGGATAAGCAGTTAAACGGATTCAAGATTGAGTATACCGGGGCCGCCAAGGAAGTAACGGTAAAATGCACAGTACAGGGAGGTTACGCATAATGGCAAATGTAATTATCAAAAGTGATGAAAGAAAGGCAAATACGGCAGCAGTATTACAGGCTTACGGAGTAAGAGGTAATGCCACAGCATCACAGAGAGAAGCAGCAGAACACATTGCGGTGCGTTCACAGGAAGCCTATAGAGAATTAAGAAGAATGGGAGGTAACAGATAATGGCAGCAGCAAAGATTATTGTAGTTGAGAAAAACGAGGGCGAGAAAATCGCCTATGACGTATCCACAACAAAAATTATTTTCGGGGATGATGATTTAATGGTAAACATCAAGAACCGAGAGCGTGACGAAGAGGTAACGCTTGATATTTGCAAGGACACACAGGACGGCTTAACCGTTGGCGTAAATACCGAAGCAAGGGAGTATGTGGCACAGGTCATTATCCCGGCAAGGGGATATGAGATTGTGGATACAGGAGAAAAGGACGAGGACGGAAAAACGATTACGAAGCGTGAACCTGTACCGTTTGATATGAAGAAATGTACGCTTGTATTATGGGCGTTAATTTAATTTTAAGGAGGATAAAATACAATGGCAAACTTTGACGATTTACAGGGTGCAGTAGCACAGTTTGGTGCAAACAACAAGGTAATTTTTGATGATACCGGGATGCCTAGCATCATGGTAGCAGTGCCAAAGGCAAAGTATAGTGATGTAATCACAGGCGGAACAGATGAAACATTACCGTTTTGGATTATGGACGGAGAGGAAAAGAGCGTAATTTATGTGTCTAAGTTCCTCAATATTGTAGAAAATGACCGTGCATATTCTTTAGGCGGATACCTGCCTAGAAACTATATCAACTTTGACCAGTCTGTAGCAGCTTGCAAAAAGAAAGGTGCAGGTTGGCACTTAAATCAGACAGGTGTATTTGCGTACCTTAACCTGTTATCACAGAAAATGGGTACTGTACCACACGGAAACACAAACTACGGCAAGGATTATTACCACCCTTACGAGAGGGGAACAATGCCACAGGGAGAATCACAGAGAACGCTTACAGGAAGCGGACAGCCTACATGGTATCACAATCACGATATGTCGGGCATTGCGGACATTAACGGCAACCTTTGGGAGTGGACCGGTGGATTACGCCTTATGGACGGAGAAATTCAGATTATCCCTTATGGTAACTCTATGAAACTTGATTGCGATATGTCGGCGGAAAGCACACTTTGGAAAGCGATTAAGCCGGACGGAACTTTAGTAGAGCCGGGAACAGCAGGCACATTAAAGTTAGACCAGGCAAGTGCATCCGCAGGAATCAGAGTAAATACAAAGGTTGAGTTCCCTACAAGTGGAGATACTTACAGAAATATTGCATTTAAGAGCCTTGGGGCAGCTTCCGGGGTAACTATTCCGAAGTTGCTTATAGCACTTGGATTATACCCGGACAGCGGTGTAACGGGATATGGCAACGACCAGATTTGGATGAGATGCCACGGCGAAAGGTTGCCTGTCCGTGGGTCGGCGTTCAACATTACTTCTAGTTCGGGTCCGTCCGCTCTCAGCTTGAATGGCCCTCGTTCCAGCTCGAACGACGGCGTTGGTTTCCGCTCCGCTTTTGTTGAGTAACTGTAAACTGAACACTGAAAAACTGATAGGGCGTGCGATAGCACGCCCTTTATAGCAAATACATTACAGTTAGGCGGTTGCAAAAGTGGAAGAGATACAACAGGAAGAAAAGAAACATAACGGCAATGATATTTTTCATATCAAGGAAAAGATTTATGAAATGATATTGTACGGCAACCCTCAATTAAAGGACTTTCCGAAAACGGAGAGGTATGTACTTGCAGGCGATATAAGAAAGACAATGTATACAATGTTGGAAATGGCGGTGCGACTTGAAAAGAAGTACCACAAGAAAACCACATTGCAGGATTTGGATATTGAAGTTGATGTATTAAGAAATCTGCTAAGACTTGCAAAAGACCCGAACCTATACCCAAACCAAAAGCCTTGTTTGAATTTCCACACTTGGGAAGTATGGATGCGAAAGGTAGACGAAATCGGTCGAATGATAGGCGGTTATTCGGAATGGGTCAACAGCAGGGAAAGACAGAAATAAAAATACATAGGGAAATAATCACAAAGTTACGGTGGTTGCCTATCCGTGGGTCGGCGTTCAACAATACTTCTAATTCGGGTCCGTCCGCTCTCAACTTGAATAACCCTCGTTCCAACTCGAACGACAACATTGGTTTCCGCTCCGCTCTGCCCCTATGTCAAGAAGCCTTACGGTTACGACCGCAAGGACAGTACAAACAGGGTTAAAGGGGTTATTTTCCGTTCCTGTAGACAGGAAAAAGATTGAATTGCTGTAAAGACAGTTAGTAAGCGTAAGCCGAAAAGAAATATATTTGTCACGTCCGAAAGGGTTAAAAACTGATTAGGTTTGTACGGCACAAATTTACAAGAGGTATGCAATGCAAAGCATAAAGAATATATACGAAAAGATTTATGATTTTGAGAATTTACATAAGGCTTGGGAGGAAGCGAGAAAAGGAAAGAGGTACAGGGATGATGTATTGATTTTCAACCGCAACTACGAAGAGCAGTTAATAAATATTCAGAATCACTTAATTTATGAAACATACGAGGTAGGAAAGTATCACACCTTTTATGTTTACGAGCCGAAGAAAAGGCTCATTATGTCCTTGCCATTTAAGGACAGGATAGTACAATGGGCGATTTACAGGCAGTTATTTCCGTTGTACGAAAAGACATTTATCTTTGATTCCTACGCCTGTCGCAAGGGCAAGGGAACACATAAGGCAGCCGACAGGTTACAGTATTGGTTAAGGCAGACTGAAAGGAAGCCGGAACGGTACTATTATCTGAAAATGGATATATCAAAGTATTTCTACAGGGTAGACCACGATATTTTATTAAAGATTTTAGCACGCAGGATTAAAGACCAACGATTACTTAACCTGTTAGAAAAGATTATAAATTGCGAATCTATGAATTTTGGATTACCGCCCGGAAAAGAGCCGGACGAAGTGGCAGTATCGGACAGATTGAGCAACAAGGGGATGCCGATAGGCAACCTTACCTCACAGATGTTTGCAAACATTTACCTTAATGAGGTAGACCAATACGCAAAACATGAGTTGGGATTGCATTACTACATCCGATATATGGACGATATTATCATACTCCACCACGATAAAAAGTATTTGGCAGAGGTCAAAGAGTTGTTAAGGGCGTTCTTATCAGACGAATTAAGGTTAGATTTGAATAATAAAACGACTATCAGACCGTGTAGTATGGGCGTTGATTTTGTAGGCTTTAGAATATGGTCTACGCACCGCAGATTAAAGAAGAAAACGGCGGTAAAAATCAAACGTAATCTTAAAAATCAGATTGCAAAGGTAAAAGCAGGAGAAGAAAGAAAAGACAGGTTAGACCGTTCGGTAGCTTCATATCGTGGTATCCTGTCACATTTTAACAGTTACGGACTTAGGCAGAGCCTTAACACCCTGTTTAAGGAAAACGGTATGGTAGAGAAAAAAGAAGAGGTAAGTAGATGTACAGGAAATTGCAATAACTGCCCGAACTATACCGAAAGTTATTTTTGCGGATTTGCTACGCCATATTGCAAACTGCAAGGAAAGGAAATTACACACAATGTATATTGATTCAGCAGCAATTATAACTATTGCAAGCGTATTAGGGGCATTAACTGCCATTGGTGCGGTTGCATACAAGATTATCAAATGGTTTCAGGCACAGGAAAAGCAGACAACCGATATTGAGGATTTAAAGAAGCAGGAGAAAGAGGACATAAAGGCAATGGAAGATGAATTATGCTTACTCACTTATGCGGTATTGGCGTGTCTGAAAGGACTTAAAGAACAGGGATGTAACGGACCGGTCACGGAAGCCATAGGAAAGATTGAAAAACATATCAATCAAAAGGCACACGGACAGGAAACATAGGAGGAAAAACAGAATATGAAATATCTTATTTGCGGAATCCTTGGCATTGCTATAGGATTCTTTGTTTTTTATTTGCTATTTAGGATTGCGAACAAAGACAAGTTATGCAAGAAGCTACAGGACGGAAGTAAAAAGAAACTTCCGAAGCCGAACTTTACAAAACTTGTATTGGTCGCAGTCCTTTTTACTTACTTTGTGGGTTTGTATATCGGTATCAAAGTAACACTTATCGACTATTCACAATTCGGGGTGCTTGCCACATACATAGCAACCCCGACTACTACAGTAATTGCCTTGTATTGTTGGAAAGCCAAGGCAGAAAACATTATCAAAATCAAAAAGGGATACCCGGAGGAAACAAAGGATATTTCTGTTGATTTAAACAACATCAATATTTAAGGAGGTACGGCGTTATGGGAAAAACAATAACAGCCGGATTTATCAGCGATACAATTAACGGTATCGGGATAAATTCAAGTATCAAATGCAACAACGACAATCTGAACAACAACACAAGCCGAAGCGTAGCCTATGTGGTAATGCACTATACAGGCAATTCAAAGGATACGGCAAAGGCAAATGCAAATTATTTCGGCGGTGCGGGGCGTAATGCTTCCGCTCATTTTTTTGTAGATGATGCGGAAATTTACCAAAGCGTAGAGTTAAGGGATACCGCTTGGCATTGCGGGGCAAAGTCTTATAAACACGGCTCTTGCAGAAATGCGAACAGTATAGGTATTGAAATGTGTTGTACTGCTGGAAACTACAGAATTTCAGACAGGACAAAAGAAAACGCTGCATACCTTTGTGCATTTCTTTGTAAAATGCTTGGAATTGGTGCAGGTGGCGTTGATTCCTATGTATTACGCCATTATGACGTAACAGGAAAGAATTGCCCGGCTCAAATGGTAAGCAATCCTACAGAATGGCAGGAGTTCAAAAATAAGGTTAAGGGTATCTTAGGCGGTTCGGTATCCGCAGGAGGACAGCAGCATACCGCACAGCCGACAACGGACAATGTGGCAAGCTACAAAGTGAAGATTACCGCAGATGTATTAAATGTGCGTATCGGTCCGGGAACAGATTACGGAGTAGCCACACAGGTAAAACAGGGCGAGGTATACACAATCGTAGGCGAGGTAAGAAATGGTAACACCACTTGGGGCAAATTAAAGAGCGGTGCAGGGTATATAAGCCTTGGATATACACAGAGAGCGTAGGAGGTACACTATGGCAGTAACAGCAGCACAGGTAAAAAAGGTTGTTAAGGTCGCAAGCGGTATTATCTACTCACAGGAGGGTAATTACGGAAGCGTAAACAGAAACGACAACAACCACGGAATGAGCATAGGTAAGTGCCAATGGAACGCATATTGGGGTAGAGCGTTGCCCCTCTTAAAGTCCATTGTTGAAAAGGACCAGGAACAGGCAAAAGAGATATTAGGGGATGCCCTGTATACAGAGATTGCCGGAAGTAGTGCGGATGCGTGGAACAGACAGGAGAGAGAAGCAACCGAAGAGGAAGCCAATGCAATATCTAAGTTGCTCACAACCAAGGACGGAAAGGAAGTACAGGACGATTTAGCGGATGCAGATATTACAGGATATGTAAAGAACGGCGTAAAAATCGGTTTAGTATCCTTAAAAGCACTTGCCTATTTTGCGGACTTAGAGAACCAAGGCGGTAGCGGTGCAAGTTCACGCATTGCCAAGACGGCAGCAGAAGCCACAGGAGGGGCGGAAAAGGTAGGACTTGAAGAAATACACGCCTACGCCTTAAAAGATGCCACAATGGGGCAATATGAAAGCCGTAGAAGCAAAGTATACGAAGCGATAAAGGGAAGCAACTTAACGGACGTATCACACACCAAGACAGAAGAGAAGCAGAACACACCGCAGAAGCCACAGGAAACGCCTACAGGAGTTTCAAAAGGCGATATAGTGACATTCACAGGCGGAGGAGTCTATATCTCTTCTACGGCAGAATATGCAGCCAAGGAAAAGGATGTGGTAAGCACCTGTAAGGTAACGGCAGTAAATGAGAAAGGCACACATAAATATCATTGCATTTCACAAGACGGTAAAGGCGTGTACGGTTGGGTCAATGCGGAATCTATCAAGGAGTTATCCTCTAAGGCACACAGCGACCCCGCAAGCGTTTCAAAAGGCGATATAGTAACATTCACAGGCGGAGGGGTTTACAAGTCCTCTACGGCGGAATATGCGAGCGTACAGAAGAATGTTACAAGCACCTGTAAGGTAACGGCAGTAAATACCAAAGGCACACACCCTTATCATTGCATTTCACAGGACGGTAAAGGCGTGTACGGTTGGGTTAATGCAGCAGATGTAAAATAGACCGATTCGGTCACAAAACGGAGGAAAATACTATGCAGATTTTAAAATGGTTACTTGTTAATTGGGATTCTGTATTGCTTATTGCTATGGTTGTAGCCTTGATTATTTATTTAATCAAGACAGGACAGACCAAAATCTTAAAGCAGATTGCAATTAAGTTTGTCACAGATACAGAGGGAGAGTGTGGGGCCGGCACAGGGATTATTAAGCTGTCGGAAGTGGTTGCGAAAATGTACGCATATCTGCCGAGCGTGGTTAGAATCCTGTTTACAGAAAAGCAGTTGGTACAGATTGCGGAATCTGTATTAGCGGAAGCAAAAAAGAAATGGGAAGCTAACGAGAACCTTACAACCTACATTGAAAACAAACAGCAGACAACCACGGCAGTGGTAACACTTGTAGAAAATACAAAATAACAGAATATGCAGTAAACAAAATGCCCCCTTGGCTTGATGAAGCCTTGGGGGTTATTTTTATATTCTGACAGGATAAGGCAGCAGTACAAGAGGGGTAATACCACATTCAGAAAGTTTATATATTTTATGAGAAATGCTAATGCCGTTATCAATCCATATCATAAAACTTTGTTTCTGCAATAATTCAGAGTGGTTTGTAAAGACACAACCGCAATTTATGAGATTATCAGCAACCCACTTTTCGCATTCGGCGAATTTCTTTTCTATTCGGCGGTTATTTTCAACCGTTACCGCCTTACGGTCATTCATATATTTTTCATATTTTCCAAAATCCATAATATCCACCTCTATAGTACCGGGGCAGCAGTACCGCAACCCCGGATAAGTATTTAGTTGAGTGGTTGAAGCCAAACCACATTATCAAAATTAAAAAAACCGCCGGAACGGATGATAGAAAGTAAAGCCTTTTTGCCACCACAAGGCATATACGGCTCTGTATCACCCTTAAAAGCAAAGAAGCCTTTAACCGGGTGCTTGAAACAGTAACCGCTTGGACGAGTATAACCAAGCGGATGTTTAAATTTAAGTTCGCCTTTAAGTCTGACAACCTCTAAAGCGTTGTTGATAGTGATTGTTTCTAGTGTTCTTTCCATAGTGAATACCTCCTAAAATGTGGATACTGTGTATAACTTTGTGGGTCTGTCTTATTCCCTGTTCCTTATGATGCTATTATATACTTATATAAGTATATACGCAACCCGGAATAATTACCAAAATACTTATATAAGTATATAAAGTTATTTGTGCATTTTATATACTTGTATAAGTATAATGAATGTGATATGATAAAGAAAAACCAACGAGCAAAGGAGGTGCAGCAGTTGGCGGAGGAAAAGACAGGCGGAACGCCTGCGACAAAGGCAAAAAATAAATACAATGCAAAGGCTTACGACCAATTTCTTGTAACAGTCCCGACAGGACAGAAAGCAGAGATTGACAAAGAAGCGAAGAAACAGGGATATAAGAGCCGTAACGAATTTATAGTTGCAGCAATCGAAGAGAAGAAAGCGAGGGGATAAAATGGATGAATTGTTGAATTGCTGCCCTAAGTGTGGAAGCACATTAGAGTTTAGCAATTTAATGCAGTATTCAGACGTTTACAAAATAACAAGAAGTGGGAAATTATCTAAAAAAAGAATAAGAAAAGAAGATTGCGGGCCTATGGAGTGCGGATATATTTCATGCACTAATTGCGATTTTGTGACAGATGCGGAATTAGACTATCGGGGGAAAGATGAAGAGATAAGGATATATCAGAAAGAAGATAAGTATTACTACAAAAAAATACTTATATAAGTATAAAAAACTGTTGACAATATACTTATATAAGTATATAATGTAATTGTAGCAAGGAGATAGCAGGAAAGGAGTTAAACAATGGAGGATAACAAAATGACAAACAACCAGTTCAAAGGGATAATAAAAATGATAATAGCACTGATAAGAAATGATACACCGAAAGAAGAGTTAATCGAATATCTCACAGAATTGATTAAGGAATAAAAAACTTAATAAGGGTCAACACAAGGGGCGAACTTCATAACATTCCTGCTAATCGCCCCGAGTGCTTTAAAATATATTAGCAGGAAAAAACAAAAAAATCAAGGTCGAATAGACCGAATCGGACACAAAGGAGGTTCAACATGAAAAAACAACACATTATAATCATTGCTGTAATTGTGGTCTTTTGGATAGGTCACGGGATAATTGCAAGCAATAACAGGCAAACAGAAAACACCACAACCGAAAATCAAACAGATGTTCGGGGGGGGGTACTGCTGAATTAGAAAAAACAGAAGTGCCGGAATCCGAGAAACAGGAGGAAACAACAGAGCAGAAAGAAACAACGGAAGCAATTACGGAAGAACCAACGGAAATAGTGGAACACAGAACAGGGGATAATATTGTAGGTATAAGCGATAAGGATATTACTACGATATATTCAACAAAGTACGATACTGTAAGGAATGATGTTACAGGTAATTGGAAATGTATTGTAATAGCAGAAAACAACTTTAATGTTGAAGATTATGCGTTATCGTGTTATAAAAACTACTTTGATTCTGATAAAACTATTTTGGCGGTTGAAAACTTAACCACAAAAACAAGCACGAGTATAAGTGTTGTATCCGGCTTGTTATATGTATCAGTGTATGAATATACCAAAGGCGAGGAACATGATGCCAAAGCAATGTTTGGCGGAACACATTTAGTAGATTACATTGTATACACAGACAACGGAGATATTGAAAAAGTAACCGATTCGGAATAAAAGACCGAGGGCAGCAGGCAATAACTGCTGCCCTTTTGGCGTAGGAGGTGCGATATGAAGAAATTTAAACAAATGAGTAAAAGTGACCGTATCAAAATGGAAGCACTTTTAAACGCCGGGTTGTCAAAGGCAGCAGTAGCAGAACAATTACATTTTCACAGAAGCACAATATATAGAGAATATGACAAAGGTAAGTATATGCACCGAAACTCTGACTATACAGAGGAAGAGCGTTATAGCAGTGATTTAGGACAAAAAGCACACGATTACGCCCAAGAGGGAAAAGGCAGAAGCCTAAAAATAGGAAATGATAGAAAATTAGCGGAATATATAGAAAACAAAATTGTAGATAATAGATTTAGCCCGGAAGCAGCATTAGCAGAGGTTGCACGTTCGGGGATTGAATTTAAGACAACAATAAGTGTTAGAACACTTTATAGATATATTGATAATGGAATTTTTTTGAAACTTACAAACAAGGATTTACCTATTAAAAGTAAAAAGAAAAAGCATAATAAGAAAGTACAGGTACAGAAAAGAGCCACCGCAGGAGAAAGCATAGAAAACAGACCAAAGGAAATAGAAAAACGAGAGATATTCGGACATTGGGAAATGGATACGGTAAAAGGAAAGAGAGGGGTCACAAAATCGTGTATGCTTGTATTAACGGAAAGAAAAACCCGTGATGAAATCGTTATTAAGCTGAAAGACCAAGGGGCAGCTTCGGTAGTAGATGCGTTAGACAGGTTAGAGAGAAAATGGGGGGATATGTTTTATAAGGTATTCAGAAGCATAACGGTTGATAATGGTGTAGAGTTTTCAGATTATGAGGGAATGGAGCGTTCTGCATTGAAAGAAGAAAAGAGGACTTTTGTATTTTACTGCCACCCGTATAGCAGTTGGGAGCGTGGCACGAATGAAAATAATAATAGGCTTATACGCAGGCATATACCAAAGGGGGTAGATTTTGAGGATACAACAGATGAAGAAATAAAATATATAGAAACATGGATTAACAATTACCCAAGGGGAATATTTGATTTTAAAACATCCGCAGAATTGTTTGATGAAGAGTTACAGAAATTGGCATAGAAAAGAATAAAAAACTTGTCGCAAAACTATTGACAAAATATAGGCAGAGTAAAAAATGAAAAAAACACTTGCAATATTTGAATTTATCGTGTACAATACACATTGCTGTGACATTGATAGCGTAGAAGCGTGAGGTTGCTGCCAATATGGCAGGGGTT